>Ga0247841_10000071_pt1 | contig 247023 bp, 241 predicted proteins | sample LaCruzMarch2015__2_FD_192410 | JGI IMG/M metagenome (GOLD analysis project Ga0247841, IMG submission 192410) | Freshwater microbial communities from meromictic Lake La Cruz, Castile-La Mancha, Spain - LaCruzMarch2015_18m | ecosystem: Environmental > Aquatic > Freshwater > Lake | place: Spain... | reverse complement strand
TATTACAACTACTTTATCTCGATAAAATAACAATTTTCAAATTCGGGTGAATAATAAAAAATGGCTAATATTCACAACAGAAAAGAGTGTTCAGAAATTTAGATTAACAAGTTTGGAGGATTTGGGTTTATTGTTATTTTTAATCTCTTTATCTGCCTTAGCGCAAAAGTCTGAAGTATATGCAATTATTGGTTTTCTTGAGGATGATCCGCAAAAAAATCCTTGTAATATGGGAATGCCGTATTGTAAAAATGACAGGAGACTAGACTTCTTCAAAGACAATATAGAGAATGCAAAAACTCTTTTCAATTTTTTCTGCGATCATACCCTCCAGAATCAACAACAATATTGTTACTGCTACATAAATGATGGGCACTCAAGCCGCAACACCGGACAATATGTTGCAATAAAGTACATCGATGCTTCTTTAATTAACATAGTTAACGAATCAGAAGAAGAAACCATTATAAAATCTTGCCACAGCAATAAATAGCTTTTTATTGACAAAAGAACTAAACAACAGCCTTTGAATGGACCGGCTCAAGGATTAGACCAAAGCTGACAAAGGCGCCTACTCTTGCTTAGGGGGAACTTGGGGGGGGGGGCTGATGGAACAGAGCTATTTAATAGTATTTGACAACATTGGAATCGCTCTGGTAATATGCGAGCCGATATTTTTAGGAGGAACTGACAATGGCTAAAGGTAACAACACAGCTGAAAACGTAAACAGAGGTAAACTTACAATAAAGTGCCCTGCAACAAATTGCGGCAAAGATATGGAATTCGTAAAAGTTAAAGGCGCTGCTAGTGGTATGTTTCTTGTATGTTCCGCATGCGGAAACAGGATCAAGTACAGCAAAGGCGTTTACAAGAATTACGAGTACTATACAAAGATCTAAATCCACAAATGGATTTTCCATTCTCTGAAGATTTCAAGAACGAGGCTGTCAAATACAACCTTAAATATCGTTGCTCGGATTGTATCCATTTTGACGAACCTAACCTAAAATGTTCAATAGAGTATCCTGTCGACCAGCATTACCTTTTCTACATACTAGACTTTGGACCTAAGCACCCAAAGAGCAGTCCAAGATTCTCTTTTTGCAAACACTTTGAATGTAATTAACTCAGATTTCTAGTCTTATTTTATGCCCAAGGCATAATTAACTGCTGCTTCCGAATGTATCCTAGTAGTATCAAAAATCGGAACACTAACATCGTCTTGTTTAACCAACAAAGGAATCTCTGTACAACCCAAGATAACTCCTTCAGCGCCTTCTTCTTTTATAAGACGGTTAATTATCTTTATGTAACCCTCTTTTGATTCCTTGTAGAACTTAGCTGCACACAATTCATCAAAGATAACTTTGTTTATATAGTCTCTCTCTGCTTTATTAGGAGTAACCACTTTAATCCCATATTTCTCTAAATGTTTACGATAAAAATCCTGCTCCATAGTAAAAGATGTCCCTAGCAATGCAACGGTCTTTAACCCTTCCTTTTTCACTTTTAAACCAGTTGCATCCGCGATGTGAAGAACAGGAAGGTTTACTTTTGCCTGGACCAGATCCGCAGTTGAGTTCATTGTATTGGATCCTATTATGATAAAATCTGCTCCACCACGTTTAAGTCTCTTAGCAGCATCTATCATTGTTTTTCTTAATGGTTTCCAATTACCTTTGTCCGCTAGTCGTTCCTGTTCAGAAAAAGCGCCAAATTCAATAGAATACATAAGTATCTTTGCAGAATGCAAACCACCAAGTTTTTCCATAACCATCTCATTCATTAATCTATAATATTCAAGAGACGAAACCCAACTTACCCCTCCGATAATTCCAATCGTCTTCATTTCTTTGCTTGATTGATTCTGAACACTGGCATCTGCAGAAGCAGCGGCAAAAGTATCATTGGTACTAAAAGCAAAAAAACACAAGAAAAGGAGCTGACTAAATCTTTTTTTCATTTTTAACTCCAAAAACCTTAAAACAATTTAAGCCAGACATATCTTAATAACTTCGTTCATATCTTTAACAAAATAGAACTTTAGTTGTTTTTTCACATTGTCTGGAACATCTTTTAGGTCCTTTTTGTTCTCCACAGGCAGGATAATCCTTTTTATGTTAGAGCGAACCGCGGCTATTAATTTTTCCTTTAATCCACCTATCGGCAAGACTTTTCCAACAATGCTAAGCTCTCCTGTCATCGCAATATCGCTCGGTATCTTTTTGTTAAGTGCAAGGCTAACCAACGAGGTACACATTGTTATACCGGCAGATGGACCATCTTTTGGTATTGCTCCACCGGGGATATGCAGATGTATCTCATTATCGTCGAAGAAAGTATTTTTCTTTTTGCCTGAAACTATTTTTTTAGCATATGTAAATGCTATCTGAGCAGATTCCTTCATTACACCGCCAAGTTGGCCAGTATATTTAAAATCAGCTTTCCCTTTTATTGCCGCTGATTCAACAAAAAGTATATCTCCGCCGTAAGCAGTCCACGCAAGCCCCGTTACAACACCAGGAACATCAATTCTCCTCTTACTTTCATCTATGAACTTAACTGCACCCAAAAAATCCTCCAGATTCTTTTCTGTAAATTTTAGAGGAACTTTTTTATCCTCAGAAAGGGTTACCGCCGTTTTACGCATCAGCGATGAGACTTGTTTTTCCAATAATCTTATCCCGGGATCCCTTGCATATTTTTCTATTATTAATTTTGTTATTTCCTTAGAAATACTGAACTGCTCTTTTTTAAGACCGTGCTTCTTTAAAAGTTTCGGTACTAAATAGCCTTCCGCTATCTTTAATTTTTCTTCCATTATGTAGCCTGAGAACTCTATCAGTTCCATTCTGTCATATAACGCGGCTGGAATAGTATCGTAATTGTTTGCGGTACAAATAAAAAGGACCTGAGACAGATCAAAACCAACGTCCAGATAGTGATCTACAAAATTAAAGTTCTGCTCAGGATCAAGCACTTCTAAAAGTGCGGCAGCAGGATCACCCTGAAAACTAATACCAAGCTTATCTACCTCGTCCAACATGATAACAGGATTCTTGGTCCCTACTCTTTTTAGGCCCTGCATTATTTTACCCGGCATTGAGCCAATGTATGTGCGTCTGTGTCCTTTTATTTCTGCCTCGTCTCTCATTCCTCCAAGACTAAAACGGTAGAACTTTCTTCCCATAGCCTCTGCTATAGCCATACCCAAAGATGTTTTTCCTGTCCCCGGAGGCCCTAGGAATAACAAAATGTTCCCTTCATATTTTTTATTCAATTTTCTTACAGCAAGGTATTCAAGTATCCTAGTCTTAACCTTATCCAGGCCATAGTGGTACTTATCTAAAGTTTTTTTTGCCTGCTTTATATCCAGTTGATCTTCGCTGTAGTTGGACCACGGCAAACTTACAAGCCAGTCTATATAGTTCCTCGTTACAGTATATTCAGGTGATGTTTCAGGTATCATCTGCAATTTCTCAAGTTCTTCCTGAACGACCTTTGAACCTTCTTCTGAAAGACCACTGGTTTTAAATTTTTCTTTTAGTTTATTTATATCTAAAGACTTTTCATCCTGCTCGTAGCCAAGCTCCTTTTTTATAACCTTAAGCTGTTCCTTTAAAAAATATTCTCGCTGTAAAGAAGAAATTTTATCATTAACTTCTTTTGTTATCCTCGTTTGTAGTTCACTTACCTCTTGTTCCTTCTTAAGGTTCGTAAGTAACATTTTAAACCGTTCTTTTACATCCAGTGTCTCCAAGTATGCTTGTGCCGTTGCAGGGTCTAACCCAAGAGTAAATGTAATCAGGTCCGCCATCATACCAACACTTGGAACGTTTATCATGGCAAGCCTTAGTTCGTCGCTAAATAATGGATTATTTTGAGAAAGTGACTTAACCATTGACCTTACCGAACGGGTCAAAGCATCCATCTCTAGATCTTTTTTTACTATGTCCTCAAGATATTCAACCTTTGCAATTATAAACGGTGTATCTTTTATAAATTGCGATACTTTAAACCTTTTTACTCCCTGAAGCAGCACGCTGGTACCGCCATCAGACATATTTATTTTTTTTAATATTTTTGCTGTCACGCCAATGGAATATAGGTCCCGTATGCTCGGATCTTTCTTATTACCCGTCTTTGCCATTAATAGAGCAATATGTCCGGTTTGAGTCATTGCTATTTCTACCGCTTTTACAAGTGCCCCTGCTGGCAATATTATAGGCGCTACAAGGCCAGGAAACACTGGAGCATTATTGAGGTGGATTATTGGTAAAGTTGTTGGCAACACGGTTCCTGCCTGAGCAAGTACGTTGCCATCAACAGGGTCCAGAAGATCATTTATTTCATCATCAAACATTGACATATTACCTCTTAGCGTTTGTAATATAGTCGTTATGATACAACTTATTATTGCTGTGGTTTTATTATCTCATTCCACTGGAAATTCAAGCTCTTGTTGGGAAAAAAATTCGCTGGGGCTAAATTATTCAAAAGACACAATTTATACATACCTGCACAAGATAGACACAACAACATGGACCAAAAATAACGAGGCAGAGTTAAATAGCGCGTCCAATATCTTCAAGACCCTTATTTATCCATACTCAAAAACGAAAGATGGCTACATGGTATATGAAGTCGTTGTTGAAGCACAAAACGACGAACTCCTGTCTCTTGTTGGCAAAAGACCAGAAAATTTACCTCAGAAATATTTACAGCCACTGTACCCTATGGGGCAGGTAGAAAATGCAAAAGACCAAGTGATCATTCCAATAAAACAGATCAACTGCGAACAGGTTTTTATCTCTTATGAAAGTTTCGACACCTATGACGGAAAGAACAGGTTTAATAAAAAAGCATTAAACAAGATTGTTGGAATAGAAAATGTAAAAATAGCAGGCAAAAAAACTCCTTTAATAAAAATGGAGACTCGAAAGGAAATCACTATCAAAGGTAAAATGACCGGTACCGGCACAGAAAAAACAACACTATTCTTTATTGCTGAGACCAACGAGCTTTACGAACAAAGAACGACGTTCCTTTACGAATATAAAATCGGTTATGGAAGGGACAGAAAAACAGAGAACATGAAAGGAACTTATTCCATAAAGCTTGTTGGTAAAAACAGATACACAAAAAAACCGAAGTCTTTTCCTGAGCTAACAGAAGCAAAGAATTACATAAACTACTATACGAACAATAATGGTCTTTATATTCCTGTTGAACTAAACGGCAACTTTAAGACAAAAATGTATATAAACACGTTAAGTGAACTTTCATTTATCGATTACGATTATTATAAAAAGAACTACGAGGGTAAGCCGAAAGATTATTTTTATCCTTTCAATACCTTGCAAATAGGAAGCTGCAAAATAGAAAATCCCGGGATAGAAATCCTTGCTCCTTCTGAAACAGAACTTAATCTGGATTTTAAAGTTCCTGGCACCATAGGAAAAGATATTATTGGAATGGGTGCTATAAACATCGATGACAGAAAAAGACAGCTTCTCTTTTGGGAGCCAGAGGAAAAGATCAGTATCCCTGCAAAAGCAGTTCATTTTGAATTAATAAACAACACTCCCGTTTTTGAATTAATGGTTAACGGCAACACAGTAAAAGCAACTATCGGTTTTGATTCCTATGAGCCAGAAATTTCACGGTCGCTACAACAAAAGCTTGGGCTTAAAACCATCAAGGTCGCTGTACCAAAAGGAAATAATCTTCTCGCTTCTTTTATGTACAAAACTGACATAATTATAACTCCTTCTAATCAGGAGTATTTTAAAACGGCTGCAGTAGTAAAAGATTTTGGTGAGACCCTATATGACATAAAACTCGGACTAAATTACATAAAAGGAAAGGATTTCACTATCGACTATAAAAACAATTGGTTCATTATAAAATAAATTTAATTAAAATACATAAATCCTATCGACAACAATACAGTATGGCACAACATGTTCCTGGATTTATAACCTGTGTAAGCTGCAGATATCGGCATATTATATTGGCCGCTCTCGCCCCATTTTATAGTTGCTAATGTAGCACCGGCACGCCAAGCAAATGCAGCACTTGTTTGCCTTACACCTGTTCCAGATGAGTAAAAATTAGTATTGGTAGTTATAAGACCTAAACCAAGATCTACAAAAGCAGAAAGCCTTTCAGGGATAAAGAAATATTCAGGGCCTATAGCTATTGTGGTTATAACAGGATAACTAAATTCTTTTGCATTTAATCCTGTGTCGGCAGAAGCTTGCAACATCAGATTATCGTAGACCTTATAGCCAGCTCTTATCTCTCCATTAAAATATACAGAATTGTCGACGGCAAGTTCATTAGTAAAAAAGGCACCGACACCAATAAATGGAGCTATGTAAAAAGTATGCTCTGCTTTAGTGGTGGCAACTTCTTCTGCTACTACCTTTTTTTCCTGAACCATCGCTGCTTTTGTTCCAAGAGTAACACATCTAAGTTTTGATTTGTCTCCTTTACTGGTTATTATTTGTTGGCCTTCTACGTCGAAAGCAAAGTAATATGCATTGTATGGGTCACCAGGAATAAGGTCAGCAGCCCAGTATGTATTTCCTTTTTCGCTGTTAAGAAGCCATAGATCTTTTTGGTGGTCTCTTGGTTTTGGACAAGCCGTTCTCGTCATGTAGCCCGTAACTTTGCAAACCGACCTTTGAAGTTCATCTACTGTTGGTAATCTCCAATTATTCTTTCCACCAAGCTTTAAACTTTGACAGTGTGATTTCGCTTCACCCCAACTCATTTTTCCTGTCTCTGGTCCCCATATAATACCAGTTTCTGGATCCATCCAACCATCATTCTGTTTTTCCCATCCAGCTTTTTGTAAATAAATGTCGTTAGCAAAAACGCCACCGATAGAAATTGTAAGAAAAATAAAAATGAGCGAAAATTTCATTATACATTTCCTCCGTGGTTTGCTATCCTATATCCAATTAAAAGAGATGACAAATAACTTTGTTAGATTTTTGACATAGGGGGAAACATATTTATGTTAAGGTTTTTATTAGGTTTTTTATTCTTTGCATCTACTACAGTTCATGCTCAATCTGCCTTTTTAAACGTTGGTCTTGGACCAGACATTCAGGTTAAAAGCGTTGCTCAGGGATACAGTAGCTCAAGGCTAAGAATGGAAGTTGAACTTGGAGAAAAGAATTTTGGCTTTACAGTACAGCCTGCATTCGGCGACGATGCATTTAGTTTGTTCCTTGGACCAAGATTGATGTTACCTTTTCAGGTTGGCAGTCAACCTTTATTCATAATTCCTGATTTCACTGTTGGACCGGATTTTGGTTTTGCTCACGACACCGTCGGTATTGCGATAGACCTTAAATTCGGGTTCAGGGCTTTTTATGAATTTGCTGACGGCATGGCAATATCTTTTAGACCATTTGGTATGACGCTAAGACCATTCAACGTATGGTTCGGTAACACTCCAAACCAAAGCCAAATGTCCGTTACATACGAACTTAGTTTTGGTTTTGCATACTTTTTCTAGACGTTACATAAATGGATATTTACGAAGTAAATTCTACACATCCACATTCAAGGTATATTTTAAAGTCGGTAGACCTGCTTAAAAAAGGTGAACTTATTGTATATCCCACCGACGTTAATTATGGCGTTGGGTGTTTACTCTCATCCGCTATTGGAGTTAAAACGCTTAATGCATTAACAAAGGACCTGGGCAGAAATAAACTACACACTATTATCTGCCGCGACTTTAGCGAGATAAGTAAATATGCAAGAGTATCTAACGAACTTTTTCGTCTCTTGAAAAGAACACTTCCTGGACCATACACGATGATACTTGAAGCGACAACATTAGTTCCAAAAATATGTCACACAAGAAGAAGCACTATCGGTGTAAGAATGTTTTCTCATCCAGTAACAGACGCACTGTTCGCTCAACTTGAGTCACCTCTGCTTAATTTTACGGCATTGCCTACGAACGACGAAAGGCTTGTTGAAAGACCAGAAGAAATAGAAAAACTTTACTCACACACGGTTTCTGCACTTATAAGTATCGGCGAAATACCATGTCACCAGACCACGATTATTGACCTAAGCGAGGGAACTCCCGTAATTGTAAGAAAGGGGCTTGGGAATATAAACGTACGTTGAACTTTCAGTAACAGAACCTATAAATAGTTCTTGACAAGTATAAACTAAATTTTATATAAACAGGGCGCGCTTTTTACAAAGGAGGGTATTCATGAAACATTTACTAGCAATAGCTGCTGTTGGATTACTATCTTCGGTAGTTCATGCTCAGGCGGTAATAGCGAAATTGGATTGCCCAACACAGCCAATAGAAACAAAAATTATTGAAGTTACAGGCAGCGATGAAGCTCTTGTGCAAGAAGTAAAGGACATACTTTATATGAACGGTCCTCTAGCACACACCATTATAGAAAAGCATGAAAAGTATATCATTTTTAAGAATGCCGCAGATATAGATATGAAAAATCTATCTATTGCTAAATACATAAGCCTGGATGGGGCTAAATTTACAAAAGTTGCTTACAATGAATATAAAGGAGAAGATTTATTAGAAGAGACAGGCTCTGATATAACTACAGGAGCTTATACTACAACTATTAGTTATACAGTCACATTAATTCCAACACAAATAGTACCAGTAATAATATACTCTGTTAAACTTGTAATGACTTTGAACGTAACAACTGAGAAAAAAGGCGACTATAAAGGTAAAGGTGAAACTACTTTAGTTAATTGTAAACTTCTTTCTGAATAAAAGCACCTCGTGATTTAAAGAAAACAGTGAGGAGACTCCGGAACAGAGATTGAATAATTCTAAAGAGAGCCTCTGTATTTGCACAATCAGTCTCATATTTTTTGCCATCAGAAGACTCTAATTTGAGTTATCGACAAAGTGTCGACAACTCAAGTCCATCTTCGGCATGAACGCGAACCTTCATTTTATACCAACAATCTCTAGCGTTGGTACTTTCAGTCAAAACATCTATTACGTCTACTACAGAAAACCACCACTCTCCGTTATGCCTCGTTCTTCTAATATTTTTGCCACTAAAAACAGCTATTTTATTTTCCATAGCCTTAAGGGGCTGCAAAAAATTCGCCGGCTGAAAAAACGTTAATTTATGAATTTAGTGTCGGTTTTTCATAAATGCTGACTTAAAAGGAGAGATCAAAATATGACAAATATATTAATTATTCGAATTTCTGTTTGATAAGTTTTAGATACCCTTGAGCATTCACGTGGTAACCGTCGGGCAACAACGCTTCGAATGTTTCGGATTTACTTACTTTCCATTCCTGTTCTACGAACACGTTAAGTATTTCCATTCTTATTCTTGCACTGGTTTCCGGGTCCAGGAACTTTTCTACAAGGTTATCCCTAACAGCCTCGAACTCGTTCGCATCCTTAAAAGCATAATCCCTTATGAACCTTATTGATGCAATAACCAGTCTGTCATCCGAGTCATTAAGAAAGTATTGTGCTTTTTTAAGAACGGAAGAATGTGTCTCGCCTGCAAAATGTTTTAAGATTTCTATTCTTTTTTCTACCAAAGGATCATCAAAAAGAGTGTCCTCTGTGGTAAGTACAGCATCTAAAAAATCAAGCCCCTGTTCTTTGCTTTCAAGATGAAGAAGAATCTCTATCGGGTGCGCAACTGCATACTGTTTTTTTATGAAATCTTTAAGCGCAGGAACAATTTTATCCCCAAGGGTCTTTAAATATTCTTTTATGTACTGCTTTTCTTCTGCGTCTTTAATACTGTTATCCGCAGCAATTGTGAGCCTTTCAAAAAAAAGTCCGACGTACTTGTTGAAACCTTCTGTGTCTGCTGTCTTTAAGGATTTTTCTATTTTATCCTTAAAATATTCATAGGCAGCATACCTTGGTTCACATGGTGAATATTTATTCATCATTGCCGAACGTTTCATTGAAAAGAAGAAATTTTTTAACATTGTTCCCTCGCAAAAAAAAGAGCGGCAGAAGGAGGACCTTCTGCCGCTCCATATAAACTAAACTAAGTAACTACTATAGGCTAACTTGAGTAGCAAGCATAATCCTCTTCGCAATGTTTGTCTTTGTCTGAGGGTCATACTCCTGATCATAAGTTAAAGCAGCCTGCAATTTGCCGTCAAACCATTTTGTGTTCATACCAAGCAGGAACACATGGTCAAACTGGTTAGTAGCTGATTTGTCGTCTGAATAGTCCCACCTAGCAAGAGCTTGTATTGGGCCCCATACATCGTAGCTAGCACCAAAGCTCATAGCCTGTATGTCTGTCGCTCTGTTTGAGCTGTATGTTTTTAGATATTCAAGAGAAGTTGCGAAACCAGCATACTTGTAACCAAGTAAGAAGTTATAGTTACTTCTAGCGTTGCTTCTAAATATTGACTTCAAGTTAAATGTTAAGGACAAATCCTTTAGTCCATCACCAAACTTTTTGAATGGGAAGAATGCTGCTACTAAGTGAACTCCACCAGCATTAATGTTATCGTTTTCATCTGCAGGAGTAAATTCGCCAACATAGCTTACACCAGAGACGTAACCAAGGGATAAATTGATAGCTTCATCAAAGAAAGATTTTCCCATCATAACACCAAGGTCTACATAGTTATTTACCATCATCTTATAATCTAATGGTCTGTCGATGAATCTGAATGGTTGATAGTACTGTTCCATCTGGTAGAAACGTGATTCATACTGACCTGCCATAAGGCCTATGCCGTGATCGCCATAAGTCTTTGTAATGTCGTTGATAGAAAGATAACCTTCGATCAAAGCAAAATTCAAAGCATCATTGTTCGCAATTGCATGTCCATTTCCATAAAGACTCTCTCTATAGAAACCTGGAGTTACTGTTACGGACAAATTGTCACTGAATTTTTTAGAAATCTGAACACCTGAAAGATCGAAATCAACAGAATTCGTCTTTGCTGTTGTGTTGTCTACCATCTTCAATCTCAAGAACGGATTGATCTTTACATCATCCTGCGCGAACGCTGGCGCTGCAAAAGCAACCACAAAAAGAACTGCAAAAAACTTTTTCATGAACAAATCCTCCTAAAAGATTTTTTCAACGTCAAATATTTACAAGACGCTTAATACGTCTTTATAAGTATTAACACCTATGACTATTAACCCAAAAAATATTTTTTTCAATATTTTTTTTTAATACCTGAAAACCTTGTCCTATTTAAGTTTGAGACTTTTGCTTTTTTTAAAACAATAAACACCGAACAATAAAAACAACAAAGGAAAGCCCACAACACAGACCCAAAGTATTATGTTAAGATATCTTGGAGAAATAGCGAACAAACCTGGCCCATCGCTTTTATCCTCGGTGAAAGACATATATGCTTCTGGAGCAAATGAGAAAAACAAGGCATTATATATAAGTCTTAAATTACCATTGAACCTCATAAAAAAGTTTGTTGAGGTTTTTTCTCCTGCAAATAAAACAAGTCCGTCCTTTCCTAAATACATTAAGGCATCACTAGTCCCAGCAAGAGGCCTACAGTCTTTACAGTCGACAGAGTATCCGTAAGCCGTTACCACTCCCCCTTTCACTCCATCCAACAGTGGATGATCATAGAATGTGTCTAAAACAACCCCTCCCTCATAATCCCTTAATGCATAATCCTTAAAGGACATTTTTTGTTTACCGAGAATACTTATTCCTTTTTTAGAAAGAAACTTTTTAAAAGAAGCAAGCTCGACTCCTCCAAAAAGAACAAGCATTCCTTTATACTCTATAAGTTTATTAATCTCGTCTTCCTTTATATCTATGGATGGATCAGCAAAAAACAATACTGGACATTTATTCCAGTCACCAGACATAACTGGATACAAAATGATGCCTCTGTCCGACAACATACTGTACATTATAGCGCCACCCTTTTCCGAGAAATCGTTTAAGTCCGGTTCTCCATTCCCTTTTGCATAACAAACAACAATATCCCCATTAACTACCCTGCTGATAGAACGGACAATCTCTTTTTCTCCAAGACGCTCTCCAACAAGATAGTTTTCTCCAGACAGAATGACAAAGTTGCCAGGAACAAGACTTGAGACTTTGTTTTTAAGACGACTATATTCAAGGGTATTGATGATCGGATGTAGCGTCCTGTAACTTACATGATTGCTGTAATCCCTTAATTCTTCCATAAGCGCAATGAAATAACTTCTGTTATCTTCCTTATTAACCGGGCGTACATAAATAACTTCAACATCCTTGTTCAACTGCTCAAGATATTTTGCAGAAGAACTGGAAACAGATATTGACCCTTTATTTGTAAGATCTAGTTTAGTAGTTTTTAATTGTTTTATGTTAAGCAAAACAAAAGACGCTGTTACAATTAAAATAAAAACAATTATCCCTGGAAGTAAATTCTTAAATCTTGCTCCAAATATAGAGCGATAAAAAGAAATTATTTCATTTTTTGACGTGTATTTTAAAACTAAAAATAAGCAAACAAGATATAGCACAAATGCCAAAATGATCCTGTATCTATACTCTGGTGTTATAAATATGGAGATAAAAAGAAACAGGCCCAGTAAATAGAACAACATTAAAAGAATTCTTTTCATCCAAATATCCTCGTAGAAACATAAATGCGCCTAGCAAAAAATAAAAAAGCCAAAGAAAAGACAACTATAAACAATGTAATGGAAAGACGCACTATCCCAAACCAGAACGAGGAAAATAACGGTTCAAAAAAATACACGAATGTAGCTATTACCAAAACAAGGTTCAGAAAAACGGAAACGGTAAAATTTATCCTGGAAAGTCCGACTGGAATACAAAGGGAAGCAAGCATAAAAGCCAAAAGAATAACACCAATATACGACGACAAAAGGAGCCCCCAATCTACAGGGGTAAATACCGAAAGAAATAGAGGATATATTAACGTAGGAATAAATAAGACAAAAAATATAGAGCAAACAAAAAGAAGCTTTCTTATTATAAGAGAAAGTTCAGTCACATTACTTGCCGAGAGTTCTAGTTTATCTAGCTCGTACAGCCTCTCATGGCCAAGGCTGGAGCTTAACACCGGTACGGCAACCACTATCATATACGAATAAAATTCAAATAATTTCGGGAACAAGAACTTATTAACATCTATGTCAGAAAGCTGCTTCACTTCTGTACCAAAAATATAGTCAGGATACATACTTAAAAGGTCTGTATATGAAATAAGCAGCGAGTAAAATTTATAACCGGATAAAGCCAAAAAGATCGCTGCTAAAATATAAAAAGCAGGAGTATTGAATATCTCCCTGAATTCTCTGAAAGTTCTCATAAAAGTTCACCATTTTTTATTTTATGAACAGCGTCCCATTTAACTCCGTCTATAGAAATTGGAGAGGCAACAATCACTGTACGACCCTTGGCAGAAATTTCTAAAAGCTTTGGGAACACTTTACAAAGTTCCTCATCCTGGCTCTTTAGTGGCTCATCCAATAAAACGATGCTCCCTTTAGAAAAGGCTATAGCAAGATGAACCCTGGTCTTATACCCATCCGAAAGATGCAAATATCTATGCTCCATAAAATTATTCAGGTTTAACAATTCTATGAGTTCGTGTGATCTATACGCCCCCATCCAAAGAGAAAGCATATACCTCACATCAAGATAAGGAGGTAACTTTAATGCAGAAGGCATATAAGAAATAACCTTTCTTAAAAAAACAACATTATCAGCACTCGCATACATTTCCACTCTATTGATCCTAACACTACCGTTTTGCGGCTTCTTAAAACCAGAAAGAATATCCATAAATGTAGATTTACCACTACCGTTCTCGCCCAACACCAGGTTTACGGAATTAGAACTAAAATTGGCAGAACAATTTGACAATACCTTAGGCGAAAACCTGTCATATGAAAAATCAACTGCTTCAATATTTATCAATTTAGAAAGCTCCTTTTATGGTATAATAGCCCATGTTAAGAATATCGGCAACGGAGGTTTTAAATTATGAAATATCAGTGCCCTTACTGTGAAAGCTTCGATATTCACAGGAACGAAAAAGGGGAAGTAATATGTTTTAGTTGTTTTAGTATTTGCTCTTGGGAAAAAGAGCTAGACACAAGACTGAGCAGAAAGAATGCGCTAACACCTCCTGCTTTTCCAGAACATCTTGAAAGACCAAATAGAGCTAGAAGAGGAAGATACAACTATTCATCGACGAATGATACAGTAAGAATAATGAGAGATGTTATCTAATCCTTTATAAAAGTCGTGGCTGCGTATCGAAAGAAATATACTGAACAGGGTATTTAGCGGCCTTTAAGGCTAAAAGAACTTGCATTTTTAGTTCTTCTAAATGTGCATCCGTATCAAATTTAGTCGAATCTATTGTCACAAAAAAGTTGTTCAGCGCATCAATAAGTTCAACCCTTTTTTCAGAAATGTCCTGTGCGATCTGTTTATCTACGAACATAAAGCTCATCGTAATTCGCATTTGTCGACCATCTTTTAATGCAAAAGTATATTCAGGAAGACTAAGTTTATAAACTTTGTATTCCGATACTTTCCATTTATAAGTCAAATTCGCTGCAATAAAAATTCCAGCCAAGATTATTACGATCGTTCCGAACCATTTGATTAATGAATATTTCATGGGTTAAATCTTTAGCACATCACAAAAGAGTTGTCATCCTGAACAACTTTTTTTACATATTTATTGGTTAACAAACAAGTAATATTTATTTTTAAGATTAAGGAGAAAGTCTCGTACCGTCTCACAGCCATAATTTGTCTTTTTATCCATGCTGTACTTTGTCATTCCGAATGGACACGACGGAACGCCATATTCAACTATAAAGTTAATTTTCATGGTTTTAGAATAAAAAACATTCTCATCAACTTTCACGTCTGTCGAAGTTGATTCAAATAACACTTCCAGAGGAGTTCCATTAAATAAGTCTCCCATTAAGGCTTTTTCTCCCTTTTCATCTTTCGCTTCCTGGGCCTGAGCGTCTAATACTTGCGATTGAGCATAACATGTTGGAGCAACAATAATTGTTGTCATTAATAAAGATAAAAGCAGTTTTTTCATTAAAAGATCTCCTATGTTTAAACTTCTTTTTTTATGCAACCATTATGCCAACGTATATCCCCTTGATTTATAAGGATTTTATTACTTTACAGACTATCCATATTGTCGAAAAACTACACAGAATGAAAACAATTAGACGACCAGAGGCCTCTCTTAATAGCTTAACTAGCTGTTTTTATTTGGTTTTATTATTTTTTAAATTTTACTAACCGAAACTCCGATTAGCCTTGTCATATAAGTGAAGTTCAAAGCGGTACGTTGGAGGAAAAAATGAACTTAAAAAAAGAAACTGACATTAAGAAAAAGTATCAAGAGATCATAAACAAGGAATGCACATGCTCCATATGTGGAAGCAAATTAGAATTTTCGCATTTCATAGATTATGGTTTTAAGAAAGTAAAAGAAAGCGCAGTTTGTAATGAGTGCGGCGTAAAGTTCCAGATAAGGGATTATTCATTGAATTAGGCAACAACCTCCTAAAGATATTTTAAACAACGCAGAAAGTCCTCTTCGCAAGAAGAGGGCTTTTTGTTTTTGAAAGTATTAATATAAATTTAGTCTTCTTTTTTAAATCATGGTCTCCGTTCGCGACCATTCTAAGGTTCGCCGTGTTACATTGGCTAGCCCTGCCCCGGGCTAGCTATCAGCCGACATGTGTTTATAGCGACGGCTAACCTAAGAATGGAGCCCGCTCTCTACGACAATGATTTAAAAAAGAAGACTAAACTTATATTAGTGCGATCTATTCAAAAGACCTCTTCTGTCTAAGTTTACGATGGAAGGAAATAACAAAGCGGTGCGCTTCGTCGCGGACCCGCTTTAAGAAGTTAAGGAGCTCGTTACTAATATCAAGTCTTGAGATAACGCCATCAACGTCTATATGATATATTTTATCCTGAGAAAGTCCTTTTGATAAAGTTTTATCTTTTGCGATCGAACATAAGTTATATTTTTTCAATTTGTTATTTATAAAAACAGCGTGAACCGCTCTAAGTTGTGTTTTGCCACCGTCTATAAGGACAAAGTCAGCTATAGGTTCATCTGTTATTCTTTTTAATCTTCTGGACAGGACTTCCTGCATCATTTTAAGGTCATCACCCTTAAAATTTCCCTGTATCTTGTATTTTCTGTAAAAATCCTTTATAGGTTTACCATTATCAAAGTAGACTTTTGCACCAACACAACCGGTGCCCGAAATGTTTGACATATCAAAACATTCAACTGTAGATATCGTCGTTGTAATATCAAGTAGTCTAGAAAGCTCCAAAGATAAAGTTTTCCATTTTGAATCGTAACCGGAAATGTTCTTTGCATATAGGTCCAGATTTTGCTCTCCGATCAATCTTATTTTTCTTAGATTCTTATCTGCACGACTTAATATCCTTACTTTCTTAACCGATCTTTTCTTTATGAATTCAATAACGGCGTCATCATCTATATTAAAGGGCAACAGTATCTGGTCCGGTACCATATTTCGCATATAGTAATCAACAAGAAACCTTGTTGCAGCCTCTATTTTATCCTTCGATTCCAAGGCAAAGTTCGCCTGTCCTATTAGAGCGCCTTTTCTTATGAACATTACGTTAAAAACTGTCAGCAGATCCTTTTGAGTGGCACTTATAACGTCGATATCCCTGTCATCCCCCGGGATCACAACGGATTGTCCCTCTGCAAGATTCTTTAGTGCCCTTACCCTTTCTCTAGCCTTTGCAGCCTCCTCAAAATTAAGACTGTCAGACGCCATAAGCATTTCCTTTTCCAGCGCTTTTATTACCGTGTTCGTATCTCCCTTAAGCACGGCAATAACACCATCAAGGATACCCTTATAAGCCTTTCTATCTATAAGTCCGCAACACGGCGCCATACATCGACCTATTTCGTAATTTAAGCAAGGACGTTTAGATATTTTAAAAACTGTGTCCGAGCATTTCCTTAAAGGAAAGGATTTATTCAACACCGTTAATAATTCTTTTAGGACCCTTGAACTAGTATATGGTCCAAAATAAAGAGCACCATCCGAACTTACTCGTCTAACAAACTCCAACCTCGGCCAGTCCTTATTAATGTTTATTTTTAGATATGGATAAGCTTTATCATCCTTTAACAGGACATTGTAACGGGGTTTATACTTTTTTATCAGATTTGACTCTAAAATAAGAGCCTCTACCTCTGTTGCGGTCCTTATAAGTTCCAGCAGGCTCATATGGTCCTGTAAAGCCTTTAATTTAACATCAGCATCTTTAGCAAGATAGCTCTTTAACCTATTCTTTAGACTTTTTGCTTTGCCAACGTATATAATTATACCGTCGTTACTCTTGAATATATAAACGCCAGGTGCGTTAGGCGCTTCTTTTATAATATTTTTTAACCTGTTATCCATGTTATTGACTTCTATAATACTCCCGTTAAAATGCTTCTAGCAATTAGAAAATGGAGGACAAAATGGATTATAAAAAGCACATCAGAGAAGTCCCTGACTTCCCAAAAAAAGGAATTCTCTTTTACGATATAACAACGCTACTAATGAACCCAGTGGTGTTAAAGAATATCATAGATGATATGACGGAAAGAACCAGGGGCATGAAAATAACAAAAATAGCTGCTATAGAATCCAGAGGATTTATGTTCGGTGTACCCCTTGCACTAAAGCTTGGAGTTCCTTTTATAGCAATAAGAAAACCAGGAAAGCTCCCATATAAAACAAAACGCCATGAATATGATCTTGAGTATGGAAAAGATTCTGTGGAAATACATGAAGACGCAATAGATAAAGGCGATCATATTTTATTGATAGACGACCTTCTTGCAACCGGCGGAACAATGCAAGCGGCAGCAACCCTTGTTAAAGAATGTGGTGGTAACGTTACAGGAATGATGTTCGTAATAGAACTTAATTTCCTTCACGGCAGGGACAAATTAAAAGAGTATAAAGTAGAGTCACTAGTTAGATACGATAGTTAGCTTTTTGATAAAAAAGCTCCAGCGCAGTTCTGATTATTTCTATCTCTTTTAATGCTGTTTTGCTTTTTAATTCATTCAACAACTTAACATCCTCGTTAGAAAACCTAAATGTTTTTAACAAAGCCGGACTTTTACCTTTATGCCCTACTCTTTCCACCCATCTAAGATATAGTCTAGGTTCCACACTTCTAAATGGAATCGCTTCTTCTCCGTGAACGACTCTTTTTATAACATCTGCCAAATCTTCGGGACACAGACCTTTTAATTGAAATAAGTTTTTCTTCTTTAACATTATTGCCGGTATTAATTCCAATATCCTTGGCTCAAACTGCCCCGCCCAAAGAGCGTCTTGCAATGTAACATTGCCCTTAAAAGGCTTAATAGTATTGCTTTCCAAAAGATGTGCGGCCACAAGTTTTCCAATAGTTTTAATAAATCTTGGGTCATTTCTTTTAATATCTCTATTTAGCATTGTGAAAAACCTTAAGATCTACCTTATATTTTTTTGCCAATTTAATAAAAAGTTCAGATGGCTGCTTGGAAAGATATTCCTGGATAATATTTTTATTTTTTTCTGGGGCTTTTAACGCTTTGGATATTAGAACATATTCTGCCTTTGCCAAATACGCCTTAAGAACCTTGCCCTCGTAAAACAGCTCATATTCTGTTTCTTTTGGCATCCATATTTCATTAGAAAAACCATCAAGGAACTTTTTATGCTTTGATAAAAGTCGTTCCAGCTCCTTTTTAACCAAGTAATTGCAATCGGAGTACATATCCATGTCCATGGTAGAAAACAGATTGAGTTTTATTTTAGACTCAATCAACGCTGTTTGACCAAGCACCTTAATATAGAAGGGCTTTATTGTTGGGAGAGTTTCCTTTATCAACTCCTTATTGGTCTTTTGTGTCCAGTTATCCAGATCTTTAAAAAGTTTCTTTAACATTCCCTTATTCTACCATATTCGTTATTAGCTTGTAAATACAAATTTTAAAAATATGTATTTACATAAAAACAATAAAGAGGGTAAATACTTACAAAGTAGAGTCACTGGTTAGGTACAATTCTTAAGCGATCCTATTTCTCTGTAACGACCCAAGTACCAGCAACTTTTGTATTATAAGGTACCGCGTTAATACATTTCGCATATGAATCTCCTGTTGTAATCTGGAGGTTCTTTTGTTTATCAATATATAACGAACTATTGGTACAACCATCCAAATAGAGAGCATCTGACGCCCCATATTTAGAAAACAAATCTGCAAGATCATAAAAATTGTAGTCGGATTTTGTGCTAATAAAAATAATTGTTTTACCATCACTGGAATAGCCTATGCCACTTCTTCTTAATTTGTTACTTGAGGCTTTATTATTTGGATTATTGTTATTAACCAAGATCATTGGTGAACTTTGAACAGCAGCCATAATCTTGTAATCATAGCCATCTAAATGTATAGCAGCATTAGAGTCTGTATAAAAAATTTTCTTAAAGTCTTCGTACTTTAAAATGTGAGCTTGAAATTTATAATCTCGAATGGTTATAAAAAAAACGCCGTTATTTAAGAACCCATTTCCACCTACGTTTTGGTTATGTATAGAAAAATTGCCAGTTTTAGTTGATGGATCAACTAAACTAGAAATGACTTTAGATGTTCTGTTTATTGTTTTTACTTCTAACCCTACCAATTTGTAAACCGGTGTATCGTCAAACAACGCGGAATTCATTGCAAATACCAGCCTTGGAACTTTACTTTTTACTTCAGAAACAGCGATACCAGAAGTATCACTGTACAAATCTAATTTAAGGTTATCGTTATCTAAATTAAATTTAAAAACAAAATAATCACTATTATCGATATATTGAGGAGCAGAATAAATACTAGGCGAAATTAATAGTACAAAAAGAACAAGAACCATTTTTTTTAGATTCATACAAGTATAGCCTCCTATTTTATTTGTTCTTTAGGTTCTTTGTGTCCGCATTCCTTGTTAACACAAACGTACTCGTCCTTTTTATCTTCCATTACCTTGCAACCACACTCTGGACAAGTCCTTGTAACCGGTTTGTTCCATATTGCAAATTTGCATTTTGGATATAGTGAACAACTATAAAATACTTTTCCTTTCTTAGTCCTTTTTTCTCCAAGATCACCTTTTCCACATTCAGGACAAACAACTCCCGTCGTTATGGACTTTGTTCCCTTACACGTTGGATAATTTTCACACGCAAGGAATTTACCGAACCTTCCTCGTTTAACAAGCATCGGTCCACCACATGTTGGGCATTTCTCGTCGGTGGTCTCTGCCTGTTCCATTTGTATGGAACCATCGCCCTCTTTCTTTGTGAAATTACTTGTGCTCTTGCAAGTTGGATAATCAGGGCATGCAAGGAACTGACCGTTCCTGCCCCACTTGATTATCATTTTCTTTCCACACTTAGGACAATCTACGTCGGTAGGAGTTTCTTCCTTTTTAATATCTCTCATGCTCTTTTCTGCTTCTTTAAGAGCCTTTTCAAACTCTCCATAGAACGAATTAAGAACATCAACCCATTTAAGTTTTCCTTCTTCTATTTCATCCAGTTGCTCTTCCATGCCTGCTGTAAACTCAACGTTCAAGACAACAGGGAAAGATATAACTAAAAGTTCAGTTACCATTTTACCAAGATCGGTCGGTCTTAACTGGTTAGCTTCTTTTTCTACATAACCCCTGTCCTGAATAGTAGAAATAATAGAAGCGTATGTTGAAGGTCGTCCTATACCGTTCTCTTCAAGTTCCTTAATAAGTGTTGCTTCATTGAACCTTGCAGGAGGCTGAGTGAATTTCTGGTCGCTCTTTATATCAACTAAGCTGGCCTCATCTGTCTTTTTAACATCCGGAAGGTTCTGTTTGCCTTCTTCCTCTTCGTCCTCTTCACGGTATTCCATGTAAACTTTTTCGTAACCTGCGAATTTAAGTATGCTGCCACTAGCCCTGAACGTATATTCTTTTTTACCCTCGGCAACCGAGAAATCAACGGTCGTAAGGTCATACACCGACGGAGCCATCTGACTCGCTATAAATCTATTCCAGATAAGTGTATACAGTTTTAGCTGTTCCGGGCTTAAATATTTCTTAATTCTCTCCGGAGAATTATCTGTGCTGGTCGGACGAATTGCTTCGTGGGCATCCTGCGCACTGCTTTTTGTTTTATAGAAATTAGGTTTACCAGGCACATATTCATCGCCGTAAGTTTTCTTTATATAATTAATTAATGCTTTTTGAGCATCATCGTTTATACGAACAGAGTCTGTTCTCATGTATGTGATAAGACCCACAGAGCCTTCGTCACCAAGTTCTACACCCTCGTAAAGTCCCTGAGCTATTGCCATGGTCCTTTTTGGAGTGAACTTCAGTTTCCTTGAGGCATCCTGTTGTAATTTACTGGTTATGAACGGTGGAAGCGGGTTACGCTTTTTTTCTTTCTTCTCTATTTCAGAAATAAATACTTTTCCGTTCTTTGCAGCTTTTAATATTTCATCTGCTTCTACTTTTGTAGCAACTTCCGGTTTTTTACCGTTTATCTTGAACAGTTTTGTACTTATCCTGTTCTTTCCGGCAAGGAAATCAGCCTCTATAACCCAGTATTCAACCGGTTTAAAGTTATCTATCAAGGTTTCTCTTTCAACTATAAGTCTTACTGCAACGGACTGAACTCTTCCGGCAGAAAGCCCACGTCTTACTTTTTTCCAAAGTATCGGGCTTATCTTGTAACCAACGAGCCTGTCTAAAATTCGTCTCGCCTGTTGGGAGTTGAACATATTGATATCTATTTCTTTAGGGTGATCTATAGCTTCCTTAACACCCTTCGCTGTAATTTCGTTTATAAGAATTCTGTGTATCGGCTTCTGGTCTTTCTTTAATTTACCAGTAATGTAATCGGCAATATGTTTTGCAATAGCTTCTCCTTCTCTGTCAGGGTCAGGAGCCAGGAATATCTCATCTGCTTTTTTTGCTTCGCTTGCTATCTCATCAAGAACGGTCTTTTTACCTTTCATTACAACATATGTCGGAGTGAATTTCTTTTTTACATCAACGCCCAATTCCTTGGTCGGAAGGTCCATAACGTGGCCAACAGATGCTTTTACGGTAAAATTTTTGCCTAAATATTTTTTGATAGTCTTAGCCTTTGCCGGAGACTCTACTATTACCAATGCCTTTGATGCTGCCAAAATAACCTCCTAAAAAGTCCCTTAAGAATGCGACACCATATAGCAGTGTCAGCCGATTAGTTCAAGTAGTAAATACCAAGCTCATCCCTATTTATATAACCGGAGCGTTCAAGTTCATCAAGGTTTTTAAGTACTTGCGTCAGAGCAATGCCACTTTCAGAAAGAAGTTCGTTAAGGCTTGCTCCCTGCGGAGGCACCAAGTTCAAAAGTTCTTTTTGTTCCGGAGGCAGATCTTTTTTAGTTTTTTTGAAATTATTTTTTATTAATAAACTGTAATGAGCCAAAATATCTTCCGGCACGCAGGCAACTACAGCCCCGTTCTTTATAAGGTAATTAACTCCTTCCGATAAGGTAGAGGTGATCGGCCCCGGCACGGCAAAAACATCCCTTGAATAGCTGCCTGCAATATCTGCCGTAATAAGGCTCCCACTCTTTGCTCCAGCCTCTATAACCAGAGTCCCGCAACTTAAACCCGCAATGATGCGGTTCCGCTGCGGGAAGTTCTGTTTAAAGCCAATAGCACCCGGGGGAAACTCAGACACTATGAGCCCGTCTTTTTTTAATATTTCATTATAAAGTGGAGTATTCTCTACGGGACTTGGCGCATCGACTCCAGAGCCAAGAACCGCGATGGTTTTGCCTTTCATCTTTAATGTATTTTTATGAGCAAGCGAATCAATCCCTCTCGCCATTCCACTCACTATACAAAAGCCAGCCTCTACTAATTTTGGTATAAACCTTGAAACAACTGCAACGCCATAAGGACTAGCAGACCTTGTACCGACAACAGCCAGCGATGTAGTATTCAACAAATTAAAATCCCCTTTGCAAAAAAGCACAACAGGAAAATCTTCAACATTTTTTAACGTCCTTGGATATTCTTCTGAATCAGGAAGTATAATAGAGATGTCTTTTTCCGACGCTATATCCATTATCTCCTGCACTCGACTCCAATCATTAAAATTAGCAATGCGCTCACGAACAGAAAGATATTTATCTAATTCACCGGCCCATGCACCCCACAATGTTAGCGGATTAAAGTTTACCAGCCTCAATAATTTGGATTTAAGCCATAATGGTGCTTGAATAATGGAAAGCGCAACAAAGTATCTTGTTAAATTGTTATCAGGCGATCTGCGTTCTTGCATGACCTGGAATATGGAAAATACATTCCAGCTCTTTCAATGCATTAACAGGCGAATCACTGGCGTGAACTGCATTCTTTTGTTTGGAAGTTGCATACATCCTTCGTATGGTCCCTTCTGCAGCGTCGCTAGGGTTGGTACTACCAATAAGCTCTCGAACCCTACGAACGCTATCCTTTCCCTCTACTATCAATGCCGCTATAGGACCAGAGGTCATATAGCGAACAAGCTCTTCATAAAAAGGTTTTCCTACATGCTCGTCGTAAAGATCACGAGCGGTCTTTTTATCCATCTTCATCATTTTTATTGCGCGAACGTATATTCCGGATTTTTCGAAGTGTTTTATTATTGGACCTACAAGATTTTTTTCAACGGCCTCGGGCTTGATAAGAACTAAGGTTCTTTCATCGTCCATAAAACCTCCTGTAGGGAGGAATATTATACCACAAAAGTAGACTTTTTTTCGATTTATTTAGATATTATCGTATCTTTGACATCGTTATTATTCGTTTCTGGAAAATCCTTTAAATAATGTAGCCCTCGGCTCTCTTTTCTGGCCATAGCAGACCTTACGATTATTTCTGCCACACAGATAACATTCCTTAACTCTATGAGATCCTTAGTTAATTCGAAGTTCCAATAATATGACTCCGTTTCAGCTTTTATTATTTCTATACGCTTCAATGCATTCATTAATCGATCCATACTGCGAACTATTCCAACGTTATTCCACATTGTAAGCCTTAGTTCGTCCCAATTATTATGTACCATAACCTTTTCTTCCGGAGCCTTGGCCCAAGAGGATTCCCAATCTGGTATGCTGACCAGTAATTTCTTATCTATCAACTCCTCTTTTGCAACTACAGCTATTCTTTTTGAAAAAACCATGGCCTCTAAAAGAGAGTTAGAAGCAAGTCTGTTTGCCCCATGAAGCCCAGTGGAAGAGCATTCTCCGCAGGCCCAAAGACCTTTAAGATTTGTACGTCCGTCCAGGTCTACTTTGATACCCCCGCAACAATAGTGTGCGGCAGGAACGACCGGAATCCAATCTTTGGTCATATCTATACCGAATTTTAAACAACGATCATAAATATTAGGAAATCGAGTCTTAACAAAACCAGGTTCTAAATGAGTAACATCCAAATAAACGCAATCATCACCAGTTCTTTTTAATTCCTTATCTATGGCTCTTGCAACTACATCACGGGGACCAAGCTCCATTTTTTCGTGATATCTTTTCATAAAACGATCGCCATTCTTAAGCCTTAAAATACCACCCTCGCCCCTTACAGCCTCGCTGATCAGAAAGTTCTTTGCTTCTGGATGATAAAGACAGGTTGGATGGAATTGATAGAATTCCATATTTGCGATTTGCGCACCTGCCCTGTAAGCCATTGCAACACCGTCGCCAGTGGCTGTATCAGGATTACTTGTATAAAGATATGCTTTGCCAGCTCCACCAGTAGCAAGAACGGTAGCACCAGCCACAAAAGTTTTAACAGTACGTTCAGGCTCTATAAAAGCGTATACCCCACCTATTGTCCCATCTGAAAGCGAAATAAGATTTATCGCAAGGCTGTGTTCAAATATATCGACATTCTTTCTTTTCCTTACATCGTGCTTAAGACTTTGGATTATTGCCTCACCCGTTATATCGCCACTGTGGTAAACACGTCTATGAGAATGTCCACCTTCTTTTGTAAGGTCAAAATGATGTTCATCTATATCCCTTATAGAAAAAGGAACGCCAACGTCCAAAAGTTCTTTTATAGCTTCAGGGGCGTGTTTTATACAATATTCAACAACTTTTTTATTACAAAGTCCCGCACCAACGTTTAATGTATCTTTTATGTGTGACTCAAAAGAGTCGTCTTTATTCTCCGGAGAAACAGAGGCTATTCCTCCCTGAGCAAGCACGGAAGCACCATCACCCATAGCCTCTTTTGTTATAACTGCTACTTTAAATTTTGGATCAAGGTCTCGTGCAATATTAAGGCCCGCAATTCCACCGCCGACAATGACTACATCGTAATACATTCTACTTATGTCTGTTCCACTGTATAAGCAGCAACAGGAATAATACCGCCTCTAAATAAGCTCCGGAAATACCAAATACGGAGGGATAAGATGATTTGCCAAGCATTACAAGTATTGAGAACATAGTACTGGAAACAAAACCTACAAAAACAACACCAAGAGCACAAATTCTACTCGCTGTAGCATTAGTATCAAACAGGCTTAAAAGATAGGACACACAAAAAATCCCCAACACCAAAAGTGTTATGGACACAGGATAAAATCCCGGTCCTGTTGCCCCTAAATAAAAATAACCGTAGGCAAAGAACGATGCCACCACAATACCAAGCATAGAAAGAATGTTCGTTATTTTCATAAGCTCACCTCGGCCTAACCTTTATCAAAGTTAGTACAAAGTGACAAGTCAAACTGTTATCTTCCCTGACCGCCGTTGTAGAGGTATTTTATTTCGTCTACACTAAGTGCTCTGTTCCAGATGTTAACTTCATCTATTTTACCTATAAAAGAAGAACTCTTAGATGACCCTTTCGATTTAGAGCCGATATTAATATCACTCGCTGTTACTTGTGCTACCTTGGCATTAGAATTGGAACCTTGCAAAACTCCATCGATATATATTTTAGAACCAGAAAAGTCCCAAGTTCCAACTACGTAGTACCAGTTACCTATAGTAGGTGTTCCTAATGAATTATCAGTTACGAATTTGAGGGCATCTGTTTCAGGAGTATCTTTAACGCTTATTACAAACTCCTGTTTTACAGACGACTTATCAAAAAGTTCCAGTGCGTATGATTCATCTTTGGTATTCGAATCATTACCCTTAGCTATGATACCTCCAAAGTTGGTAAGTTGATCAATATATACCCATGCGGATAGCGTCCCCGCCGTAGTCAATGAAAGAGATGGCTTATCCGTTATTAATAGATATGGATAATATTTTTCACCAGTAACTTTTTCTCCATTAAAAGATGCCGCTTTGCCAATCTTACCAGCGACAAAAGTAGCACCGTAATTAGCGGCATCATTGGCGTTGCCGGAGGCATCCAGTGTATTATCCTCAAAACTCAATGAAACAACCAACCCTGTCCAAGAAACTTTTATTGCACCGGTAGTATCATTACCTAAAACAGAATGTGACGCTGTAACAAAGCCTGACTTATTAACAGGTTTTGGACTTAACGTTGTTGATGGTCCTGATACACTGGACAACGTACCTATACTATCTGATAGGAACCAGTTTACAGCCTCGTTGGCAACAAAATTACCCTTTGCGTCCCTAGATATTGCATAAAGAGTTACAGGCGTTGCTCCAGTCAGAGTCAACGTATCAACAATGGATCCTGTACCGTCTGCTTTGGTTTCTATAGAAACATATTCTGCTGTCCCAACGTTAACAGTAATATAAGGTTTATAAGTTGTTATTTCCTCTCCCTCTATAAATGCGGAAACTTGAGTAGGTGTCCCAGCTAAGATACCTGTAAACAATGAGCTGTATGTACCGTCACCACGATCAAGTACCGGGCTAAATTCACCAACACTGCTACCACCAGCCGACGTAAATTCAACTTTCATACCAGACCTTCTTACACTGATGCCCATTTCATCAACTAGACTCAATGTAACAAGTATCGAACTCCCCGCTTTTACTTTGTCCGTTGTAGAAGATATTACAGATTTTGCAAAAGATAACGTGCACGTATATGTTGTCAGCGACGAATCAAGCTCTGCTGTATCAAGAGAATCATTAAAGTTAAAATCTCGACCTCTTTCTATCCTTGTGCCTCCGAGTCTGCAGTTACCACCTTTGGGTTCGTCGTAGGATCTAGATAAAAGGTTAAAATCAGTGGAAACATAACAATTGTACTGAGTTAAACCAGCGTCTATTTCACTGTCTTCAAGGACTCCACTCTTATTATAATCTCGACCCTGTTCAACTTTCTTGCCTCCTAATGAGCAATTTGCACCTTTTGGTGACTCTGTTATTCTGCTTAGAAGACTATAATGGTCAGGCGAATAACAATCAAAACTGGTTTTGCTTATCTCGCCGGTGGAAAGAGCGCCATCTGAATTAAGGTCCAGGCCTGTATCCGTTCTTTTTCCTCCAAGAGAACAATTATCGGAACCGAATGGCTCTTCAGAAACAAGAAGCAGCGTATTAAAATCTTCCGGTCCAAGGCAATTATAACTCGTCCATGAATTATTTATTTCATCGGTGTTCAAAACACCATCCTTGTTAAAATCAAGTCCTTTTTCTACTTTCCATCCGCCATAACTACAATTTTTGCCCATCGGCTCGGCACTCTGATTAGACAATTCATTATAATCAGCTTCGCTGTAACATGAATACGTAGTTGCATCGTTGTTTATTTCACTATCATCAAGTGTTCCGTTTAAATTGTAATCTAACCCAGTTAATGTCTGTTTTCCTCCCAGCGGACATTTAGCGTTTTTAACAGGAAGTTCATTTATCACTATCAAGTTATTAAAATCAGAATTTGATTTACATAAAGTGGTCGTTGACAAAACCTCATTATCATCCAAAGAGTTATTTAAATTATAATCTCTACCAGTCTCTGTTAGTTTGCCTCCAAGAGCACACTCTGATGAACCAAAAACTAAATCATTGGTCCTTGTAACTTCCGGGTAATCTTGCGATTTCAAGCAATTAAGCAAAGTTTTATCTGGATTGATTTCATTATCATCAAGTTCATTGTTCTTATTAAGGTCTAAGCCTGAAACAACCTGTTTACCGGCAAGAGGACATTCTACTGAACCAAACTGTAGATCAATTACTTTGGATACCGATTTAAAATCATCAACTGTATTACATTTATAACTTATGTCTTGGATCTCACTCTCTTCTAAAATACTGTTACTATTTGTATCCTCACCTGAAATTATTTTTTTACCTCCAAGTTCACAAATACTGCCTGCTGGTTCATCTAAAACTTCCACCAGCTGTTTAGAATCAGGTTCATTACTACACAAATATTCCGTAGCAGTAACTTCGTTGGCATCAAATATACCGTCGCCATTAAGATCCAAGCCACTCTTTATTACCTTGCCGCCATATGGACAATTTTCGCCTTTGGGTTCACTTATTTCTACTACAAATGATTTAAATTCGCCCTCAACATCACACAAGGCCGACGTTGCAACAACTTCAGACTGCTGGAGAATGCCATCTTTGTTATAGTCTTTGCTGAGTACAATCTCTTCCCCACCGGCTGTACATTCAGGAAGTTTTGGTTCGTAATTTATATCTATCTCAGGCACGACAACACTAGAAGCCATAGACCTATGGGCATTATTAGAACAAGAGGATATTAAAAGTATTGCGAGAACGTACGAAACATAATGTTTCATATACCCTCCGAAAAGAACCAATAGACACGTTCTATTATTTTGCATATTCTATGCCACAATCGAGCTGGTAACTACTTAATAATACAGTCAAAAAAACGGCGTTATTACTTTAAAGAAGTTACTGTCTCAAACTGTCCTACTCTGCCCGAGTGATTTGTCCGAATATCATTGAAAAAAGGTACGCTCCAAACTACAATTTCAGCATTATGAATAAAAAAATTAAATTGCAATTTGTCCTATTAATATTGATGGCATTAATGGTCGGCACTTTTTATTTGGTCTTTAGAAACTTTATGTATGGCAATGTAAATTTCTACGAACGGTATGAACTCAATAAAGAGGTCGCTTTCGCCCAAAAGAACCTCCAACGAGAAGCCTTTCACCTACACGAAACGGTTTCTGAATGGGCAGAAAAAGGCGAGATACCACGAGGTTCTGTATTCAAACAAGGATCTTACATAGTCGTTGTAGTAAACGACTCAAATGAAGTAACCTATTCAACAAAGTACGATGAACAAGCAAAAAAAAGTACCTCTATACCAAAAGAACTTATTACGTTGATAGCTTCAAAAAAAATACCCTCTGACAAAAACGGTATCTTAACTGCTGACAATAAAATATTTATTGCATCAACTCAAAAGATAAAAACCCCTTCCAACGGTACGATACTAGTAGCTAGAGAAATGGACCCTCTAATACTGGACAGTCGTCACGCCGACAAACTATCCTTCAAGTTCGAAATATTAAACAACAAAACATCTATGATCGCGCAACATGCAGTAACAGTAACAAAGGACAACAAAATAACTGAAGTCGTTACCATAACCGATATCTTCGGCCAACCCGCATTAATGCTTGAAGTAGGATTAGAAAGATACATGATGTCTCACGCGCAGTACACATTATGGTCTCTGATAATAGCGTTAGTAATTGTCTCCGTTCTTTTTTCTGCGGCCCTGTTATATATGGTCAAAAAGCTTACCTCCCTGGAAAAACAATTCGTTGAAGCAGGAAAACTGGCCTCGCTGGGAGCACTTGGTGCCAGCATATCACATGAGCTAAATAATCCTCTTACGATAGTACATGGATACACGGACAACCTGTCTGAGATATTAGAAGAGGAAGGAATACGAAATAAAAAAGTTTCCTCTGCACTAGAAAAGATCAAGGTACAGACAGAAAGAATGATGATCACAATAAAACACATAAAGGAATTCACAAAGTATGCAGAGGGGGAAGCTTCTAATCCCGTAAACATGAACCTGTTAATACAAAAGTCAGTCGACGAATTCAAGCAACAGTTTAATACGCACCAGATACAGTTAAAGTTAAAACAGGACAAACAGTTACCTCCAATATTTGTTAATCCAACAAAAATGGCATCAGTGGTACAAAATCTTTTAACCAATGCAAGAGATGCTGTTGATGAAAAAACTTCCGGCAACGATAAAAAGATAGAAGTAAGTGCTAATGTTGAATCAAAAGATCAAGACAGATTTATAGTGCTTAAAGTAAAAGACAACGGTATCGGTATACCAAAGAAAAATATTTCTAAAATATTCGATCCTTACTTTACAACCAAGGATGTCGCAAAAGGTGTTGGGCTTGGACTATCATTAGTACAGGGTGTAGTAAGGGAATACAATGGCAAAATAGAGGTTGAAAGTACTAACGGAGAAACATCTTTCACAATAAAATTCCCTATCAATCCCCTATTGAGCGAACATAGGAGTATATAAAAAAACAGCATGGCCAAAAACATCAAAATATTATTGGTAGACGATGAACCGGACATTTTAGAACTGCTTGAACAGGTTTTAAAAAGAAGAAAATACGATGTGCTTACTGCCGAGTCTTTTAGTGACGCATCAATGATCCTTGAGCAGAACGAAGATATCTCTCTTGTTATCAGCGATATAAAAATGCCTGAAGGGTCAGGTCTTGATTTACTAAAAAAAATTCGTGCAAAAAATCCAGTAAAACCTATCCTTGTCTTTTTAACGGCATTCACCGATATTTCCGTAGAGGATATATACAACAGGGGAGCCTCTGACTTTATAGAAAAGCCAATAGACATAAAAATATTTGCAAAAGCCATAGAGGACATACTTAAAGAAACAGAGTTATATACGTCTGACATATGTGATAAGTTCCCATGTAAAGACGAGATTAAAATAAAATTAAAGTCGACGTCTGAAGTAAGTCTTGGGACCGGAGGAATGTTCCTCCCAATGAACAACATAAATTATAGAGTGCATGAACTTATTAAATTTGACATCAGTTTCGAGAGCAAAGAAACATCCATAAAAGGAGTCGGTAAAATTGCGTGGGTAAGAAGAGATCCTTCACAAGAGGGACCTACTGGTACAGGAATTAGATTCATAACACTACTTAAAGACTCTCAAAAAGCCGTACATGACACTATAAAACAAAAGGGGATAATTTCTTTCATACCAATCCAATAATTATGAAGACTATTTTTAAAATAATAATACTTTTGTTGTTCATTACCGGGCTTAGTACCGTATTGATAAAGTTTTTTAATGTTCAATACGGCAATATAGATTTTTGGGATATTCACGGTTTTTTCTTCCTAATATGCATAGCAATATTCCCAAGGTTAACACTACTCTTTTCTAGTGTTGCGTTCGGTGGTCTATTCTGGTGGCTTGGATTCTTTTTCACCCCAAGACTATTGGTGGCAATATTAGCCACAATAAGCTACTGGAACACCAATAAGGTGTTAGTCATAATTTCCTGGTTATTTGCCGTAGGGGGAGAATTTTCAGAGAAATACTACCTCCATAAGCATACTTTTAGACATCACAAAGCTAGGCCGAATACGAGCAACCACAGTAACGTTGTAGACGCTGAATTTTATGAGATAAAAGACCTTCCAAAGGAATAAACGTTCTTTTTCCCTTGCTATTGTTATACGCTTAGTGGTACTGTCCAGTTTCCAGATTCTTTGGTGATGTCAATGAAGTGCGTTCATATAACCTCTTCTTTAGGCTCTCAAGAAATCCTGAAGGAGGGATTAAATAATGGAAAAAAAATTGTATGTAGGGAATTTACCTTACAGCGCTAATGACTCATCTTTAAACGAGTTGTTCTCAAAATGTGGCGAAGTTGTTTCTGCAAAGGTTATTACTGATGCTGACAGCGGTCGTTCAAAAGGTTTCGGTTTTGTAGAAATGTCAAACACTGATGAAGCTAAAAAAGCTATCGAGCAGTTAGATAACACAGAACTTGATGGAAGAAACATCAAAGTTAACGAAGCTAAGCCAAAGACAGACTCACGTTCTGATCGTGGTGGAAGCAAACGTTGGTAGTTAATTACTAAACCAAAAACAAAAAGCCGTGTCGGAAACGACACGGCTTTTTTATTGTTATCTTGCCATATAAGTTATGTGACCTGGTCCATGATTCCTGTGATTAGACGCTCTGGTATATAAATTCATAACCCAATAATATATTGGCATTCTCCAGTTAGATCTGAGCCTTTTAATAATTGAGATCAGTGTGTGAAGTTTATTTCCTGCCCAATCGGAACCCTCTTTTAACTGCATCGGCGTCATATTGATAGGTTTAAAAACAACGTGCTGGTTATTATACTGGCTCCAGTCCTCATGTAAAAGGCGACCCTCTTTTTTAAATCTTTCATACAGCTTGGTGCCCGGATACGGAGTAAGGATACAAAAAGAAGAAAAAGAGACATCGTTAGTTTTTAAATAGTTTACACTTTTTTCAAATGTATAAAGGTCGTCGTTATCAAGACCAAAGATCATAGAACTTTGAACAATGATCCCATTAGATAAGATCATTTTTATTTTTTTGGACATATCGTCAAGGCTTGTAGATCCTAATTTTTTAGAAATTCCATGTGTTTCTTCTGTAAGATTACTTATAGATTCAAGTCCTACAAAAAGACCTATGCAACCTGACTTTCTTGCAAGTTTTAAAAGAGAGGGGTCCTTGGTTGCAAGGTTTAATGATGCTTGCCCTGCCCATTTTATTTTTAGTGGGATAAGTGCTTTAAAAAGTTTCTCGCTATACTCAAGATTTCCAAAAATATTATCATCTATAAAAACGGTGATCTTGTTACCTTCTTTTTTTATTTCGTCTATAACGTTTTCAATAGGTCTAAATCTGTATTTGTTCCCAAAAAGCGTGGACGTAATACAGAACTCACAACTAAATGGACAACCTCTGGTTGCCTGAACAATTGTGTGTCCAAAGGTAGTTCTCTTTCTTTTTATCAGATCATTTCTTAAAGCTGGAATTTTTGCCATATCAAAAAGCTCTGTCGCTTTATATATCTTTTTCAATCTGTTGTTTTGTGCATCATTAATCATATCCACCCAAACAGCATCGCCCTCGCCTATGCATATAGCATCAACGTGTTGCAAGGCTTCATCTGGTAACATACTGGCGTGTATACCCCCCATGACAACCTTTATGCCCTTTTGCTTGTAATGAGCTGCAATTTTGTATGCAGTATGAATCTGAGGAGTCATCGCAGAAATGCCTACAAGGTCGACATCGTCAAGATACACCTCATCACCATAGTTCTGGTCTGCTATTATGATCTGGTGTTCCGGAGGTGTATATGCAGCAAGCAATGGAAGCGCCGTACATATTGTGCTTTTACCTTTGGAATGGTTTAGGAATTCGTTACTACTAGGGCTGATTAAAAGAATTTTCATCATGTGGTTATATAATATTCGACGACTAAAAGCAAAGTATTCCCGGTTTTTATGCATATTAGCCCTGTTTTCTTTGATTTATTCACGTAGCTGGAGTATAAAAAACACTCATCGAAACAAAATGGAGGGCTTTTTATGAAGAAATTGTTAGTTCTTTCTGTTTCTATGTTGTTTAGTGCAGCTGTTTTTGCACAAGCAGGCATGCCTACTCAGGGTTATTTGGATTGTATCAAGAAGTTCCAACCAGATGTTCAGAAACATTGTAAGACCAACGCAGATGCACAAAATAAACAGTGTATGGACGCTGCAATAAACGTACAAAAATGCGGTTGCTTACATAAATATGGAAACGTTCCAGCAGCAACTTGCGCAGCGTTAAAGGGCGGAAAAACTGCCAAAGCAAAATAAATTGTGTTTTTCAAAGGGGTGTTAACATCACGTTTAACACCCCCTTAATCTAGCTCCATATATTCATCATAGCTGGAATACTTGTCATCCTTAATAGTTACATCTATTTCAATAATTCTATTGGCGATAGTCTGAATAAACTCGTGATCATGAGAAGAAAAAAGAACTATCCCCTTAAAACGTATTAAGCCATCATTAACAGCGGTAATACTTTCTAAGTCCAAGTGATTTGTTGGACCATCTAACATTACAACGTTAGCACTAGACAGCATCATCTTCGCCAACATGCATCTTACTTTTTCACCACCAGAAAGTACGTTAGCTTTTTTAAGGGCTTCCTCGCCAGAGAACAACATCTTACCTAAAAAACCACGAATATAAGTTTCACTTTGTTCGGCAGAATACTGTCTGAGCCAATCAACTAAATTGATTTTTTTGTTATCAAAATACTTTGAGTTCTCTTTAGGAAAATAAGATAGCGAGGTTGTTAATCCCCACGTATAAGTTCCCGAATCAGACTCTAATTCTCCAGAAAGAATTTGAAACAACGTTGTTATTGCGATGTCATTTTTGCCAACAAATACAACCTTATCTCCCTTATTTAAGGTAAAAGAAATATTCTCCAGCGCCCTAACACCATCTATACTTTTGGTAAGACCCTCTACTTTTAAAATATCATTCCCGACTTCTCTGGCTGCATCAAAACCTATGAAGGGATATTTTCTTGTAGATACTGGAAGATCTTCTATCTGAAGTTTCTCTAATTGTTTTTGCCTAGAAGTTGCTTGTCTCGACTTAGATAAATTTGCACTAAATCTTTCTATAAACGCTTTAAGTTCTTTAGCTTTATCTTCTGCCTTTTTATTTTTATCAGACCTTAGCTGCATAGCCAATTGGCTAGATGTTCTCCAAAAGTCATAATTCCCACTATATATAGTTATGTGGGAAAAATCGATATCAGCGATATGAGTACAGACCTTATTTAAGAAATGTCTATCATGAGAAACAACTATTACGATGTTGTTAAAATCCATCAAAAAATGTTCCAACCATTGAATCGCTTTAGCATCTAAATGGTTCGTTGGTTCGTCCAATAACAATATATCTGGTTGACCAAATAACGCTTGTGCAAGAAGGACTTTTACTTTTTCTACCCCAGTTAACTCCTTCATCTTTTTTTCATAGTAACTGCTCGTAATACCAAGACCAGAAAGTAATATTCCTGCGTCAGATTCTGCTTCCCAGCCATTCATCTTTTCAAATTTTGCTTCTAGTTCCGATGCAAGAACACCATCTGCTTCAGAAAAGGATTCCTTGGCATATATTGCATCTTTTTTCTCCATAACTTCTATGAGCTTTTTATTACCCATAATTACAGTTTTTAAAACTTCACACTCGTCGAACTCGTTATGGTCTTGTCTCAACATAGAAAGTCTTAAGGTTGGAGCAAAATTAACGCTACCTGTACTTGGCTCAAGTTCTCCGAATAATATTTTTAAAAAAGTAGATTTCCCCGACCCGTTTGCGCCTATAAGCCCATAGCAATTACCAGGCGTAAAATTTATATTAACGTCTTCAAACAGTTTTCTGCCTCCAAAATTTAAACTAACATTTGATGTACTGATCATTATTTATGCCTCTTGAAGGTTCTTTAAAGGGGTTTTAAGTACCAGCACCCGGACTTGAACCGGGACAGCGTTACCGCCGGTAGATTTTGAGTCTACTGCGTCTACCATTCCGCCATGCTGGCACCCATGGAGAGTATTGATATACAGAATAATCGATTTTTTTTCAAGATATTTAAAATAAACAAGGGTTGTCTTTCTTTTTAAGTTATTGTCGCAGGGAGCGGGCACCATTCTTAGGTTTGCCATCGTTTATAGCATTTGTTTAACAATAGCTAGCCCGGGCTAGGGCTAGCCAATGTAATATGGCAAACCTTATGAATGGTCGCGACCGAAGATCATGACTTAAAAAGAAAGACAACCCTTGTTTATAAATTTATATCTAGAACATATAGCGTCGTATAGCAATGCTTTGCAGGAAACCGATTATGATCATATTGATTACCAAAGACGTTCCACCGTAGCTCATAAAAGGTAAGGTAATACCTACAACAGGCATTATACCTATGACCATCCCCATGTTAATAAGAGCCTGCCAAAAGATAACAGCAGTTAAACCTACGGCCAGAATTACTCCGAATTTATCGTCCGCTCTTGCCGCTATCCTAAAACCAGAAATAAATAACAGCGAATATAAAATAAGGAGTATAAAAGATCCTATAAAACCATGCTCCTCTGAAAATACAGAAAAAATAAAATCAGTATGATGCTCTGGCAAAAAATTCAACTGCGACTGAGTTCCTTTCATATAACCTTTACCTGTAAAACGTCCACTACCAACAGCTATTTTTGACTGTATAGAATTATATCCTGAGCCCTTTGGGTCAGAAGCCGGATCCAAAAAAGTAACAACACGTTGTTTTTGATAATCCTTTAAAGCAAAATTATAGACCAATGGCAACGCTATCATTGCAACTACGCCCAAGATTATTAAACTTTGCGTTCTTATTTTTGTGAACAAGAACACACTAAACGCAGCAAGAAGCAACATCATCCCCGAACCAAGATCTGGTTGTATTATAACTAACCCGGCAGGGATAACAGCCATTGCAGCGGGAATCATTAACTCTCTTAACGTATAACCTTCTACGTTGCTATCATTACTAAAGTATCTTGCAAGTACCAACATAACACTTATTTTCATTAACTCTGAAGGCTGTAGGTTTATGAAACCAAAAGATATCCAGCGTCTGGCACCAAGCGTAGATTTACCGACAGCAAGAACAATTAAAAGTAAAAGGATGTTTATAACGTAAATTACATAAACAGAACGACCAAGTTTTCTATAATCCATAAATGAAAAAACGATCATGAATACAATTCCTATTATTGCAGAAATAAGCTGCCTATTAAAAAATACGGAACCTTCCGTAACGATCGTCGCACTATAGACATTAAAGAGACCTATAATGGTTATTATGAGGCTTAAAAATACGACGCTAAAATCGTACTTTACTACTTTTTCCTGCCATCTAGAAAAACTTGCCACTGTTTTTTTACTCCACTATTTCTGGACCTATAACACTAGGAACAGCTCCCTTATCTTTTAGACGATCTTTTTTGCCGTCAAAACCATATTTATCATAATAAGCTTTTATTATATCTCTCACCAATGGTGCAGAAGCACTACTTCCATGACATGAGTGTTCTGCTATTACAGCAACTGCTATTTCTGGTTTATCATAAGGAGCAAAGCCAACGAACCAACCGTGATAACGTTTTAATTCTGGAAGGTTTTCGCATTTTTTATAAATATCCTCTGCTCTAATACTTGAAAGTTGTACCGTGCCTGTTTTACCTGCAATATCTAATCCATCGACTCTGTAATTCCACGCAGTACCAGATTGTTCATTTACAACTCCCCACAAAGCCTTCATCAGGAATTCCTTGTTCATTGGCTTAATGTCTATGGTTGAATTAACTTTAGGAACTGTAGTAGAGATTACTTTGCCATCAACATCCAACATTTTTTTTACAACATATGGCCTATATATCTTACCCGTCGCCATTCCTGCATAAAGATCAACAAGCTGTAATGGAGTTACAAGGTCATACCCCTGACCTATCGCCATAGAAAGATCTTCTCCTTGCATCCACCTGACACCAAAACGGTCCATTTTCCATTTTGAGGAAGGCATCAAGCCTGAAGTTTCATCTGGAAGATCTATCCCTGTTTTTTGGGACAGTCCCAATTTAGAGGCATACTTAAAAACTTTATCTACGCCAAGTTTTATACCAAGTTTATAGAAAACAATGTCGCAGGATCTTGTTATACCGTCGTGGAGATTTATATTCCCGTGTCCTTGTTTTTTATGACAATGGAAATATCTATTACCAAACCACAATTGTCCTGCACAATTTATTGTCGAAGTATCATTAACATCTCCCTCTTCCAGTGCCGTCAATGCAACTAGCGGTTTAAACGTAGAACCAGGAGAATAATGGTTCTGTATCGTCTTATTATAGAAAGGCTTAAAAGGATTGCTTCGTAGTTCATTAAGCATTTCCGGAGTAACACCAAGGGACATTATTGTTGGGTCAAAAGAAGGATAACTGAACATTACAAGAACCTCTCCACTACGAGGATCTATGGCAATGGCAGCTCCTTTTCTATTCCCTTCCTTAAAATATTTATAAGCAATATCCTGTAACTCACTGTCTATTGTTAAAGTAAGATTATTACCGGGAACGCTTTTTGTAACAGGAAGATCTCCAAAAATAGCTTTTGCTTCTTCTGCGCTTTTCATTCTTCCATTTGCATCAACAATAACGTACTCCGCACCGTCTATACCTCTTAACTCAAGGTCCAGAGTTTTTTCAAGCCCGAACTTTCCTACTGAATCACCCAGTAACAATTTTTTGTTCTTGATATCATAGGTTGCATTCAGCCGGTTCATTTCCGGTCTGTTAACTTCACCGATAAAACCAATAAGGTGCGCCATTGATTCACCATAAAGGTAAACCCTTTTGTTCCTAGCCATTATGTCAACACCGGGTAAAAATAATTTATTGGCTTCTACTAGGCCAAGCCTATCCCTGTCAACATCCTCCGCAACTACGATTGGATAAAAAACAGGAAGGTTCTTTGCTTTAAGAAGTTTTAATTTTATATCTTCCAAAGGAACTTTTATAAGTTCTGAAAGTTTTTTTAATGTCTTTTCCTTCGTACTTAAACCTTCTTTATCTTCATCCTCGAATTCGTCCAGATACTGAGGTCTAACAATAACGTCAAAAGACAACTGATTATCTACAAGCAGTTTTCCATTCCTGTCAAAGATCATTCCTCGGGGAGCACGATCTTTTTCCTGCCACATTCTGTTCCTTTCGGCGTACAAGAAAAATTCATTACCCTTATAAAGTTGTAAATACCAAAGCCTTAATAAAACGGTTATAAAAAACAGACCAACTATAAAATATAAATATTTGTATCTGTTTTCATATGCCCTTATTTCGTCGTGGCTGCTTAATTTTGTAGACATATTAACCTTTCTTTCCTATTAAAGACGATGCATCCAGCCTTTGGCTCCAGACATCAATAAAGGTCAATAGTTTTAACATAAAAAAACCAACAAAAACAGTACACAGCGTTGTAGTTATAGCTTGTACTATAGGTACTATAAATAAGCCTCCATCATACCAATGCAACCAAAGAGTTAACAAAAGTTTTTGTGCAAAGATTGGAACCGCCATTCCTAAAAAATATTCCTTTTTCGTTAAAAGATAAAAATTCCTTCCTATGTAGCGTGAGGCAAACAAAACCAAAAGCATAAATAAAGAAGAAGATATTGTTGAAAATCCAGAATGCAGAGAATAGATATATGATATCAACAACGTCCACAAAATACCCTCGACAAGTTCTCTTCTCAAACCTACATAAACAACAACAACCAATAAAAGATCAGGATACAAATATGGGCTTAACACACCATTTATGAATGTACTTTGAATTATAATAGAAGCAAAAATAACACCTAAAAAAGCAATTAAACCATAGATACTATTAGGGCCAAACCTCATATATTCTGGTTTTTGATTACAAAAACCTCCTCCAATTTATCAAAATCAACGGAGGGTCGTACTAACACTTCCTGTGTAACGCCATAATTTTTACGATTTACCTTAACAACTTCACCCACAGCCAAGCCTTTCGGAAAACGTTGTTCTATTCCAGAAGTAACCAATCTGTAACCAACGCTAACGTCATCCAGTCTGTTCAAATATTTTAATTTACAAATAGGTTCGCCCTGTCCTTTCACTATTCCACGAGCTCTACTTTCCTGGACAACAGCATCTATTGAAGAGTTCGGATCTGTTACAAGCATTACGTCGCTATATTTTGAATACACCTTTATGATCTGTCCAACAACACCATAATAGTTTATTACCGGCATTCCTACATTTATCCCCTCTTCTTCTCCACGGTCTATTCTTACAGATTTAAAAGAAGAATTAACATCTTCCGCTATTACTACAGAGGAGATCATGTTTATTGGTAACTTTTCTTTCAGGCTCAATAAATTTCGTAGCCTTGCATTCTCAAAACCAAGCTCTGTTAACTGATTTAACTTATATAAAAGTTTTTGATTCTCTTTAAGAAGATTTTTGTTGTCCTCTTTAATGTCTTGAACAAGAACATAGTCCCCTGTTAGCCTTACACTGCCTTTTATAACGCTGTTTACCACATACTGAAGAGGAGCTGTTACAAAGATAATTGCTTTATCGTACCAACGAGCTTTGTCCTCTGTTTTATGAACGGCATTCACCGTCACAAGAACAAGCACCAGTGTTAGGATCACCAATAATTCTTTAAATTTACCTTGGAAAAATTCCAGCATCGCCCCTACTCTATTGTTACACCCTTAAGAAGAGTCCCTATTTGGTCCAGAGCTTTACCCGCACCCATAACAACTGCTGTCAATGGGTCCTCTGAAAGCATTACTGGAAGTCCGGTTTCCTCTCTTAAGAGTATGTCCAAATTCCTGAGAAGAGCGCCTCCTCCGGTCAGCACGATACCTTTGTCGACTATATCTGCTGCAAGTTCCGGTGGAGTTCTTTCCAATGCAACCTTTACAGCATCTACTATTGCATTAACTGGTTCAGATAACGCATCTCTCATTTCATCTGCATCAACAACCACGGTTCTTGGAACACCGGCAACAAGATCACGTCCCTTTACTTCCATTGTACGAACTTCGTCGTCGGGATATGCCGAGCCAACTGTTATTTTTATATTCTCAGAGGTTCTTTCTCCTATCAAAAGATTATATTTTCTTTTTACATAGTTTGCGACAGCCTCGTCCATTCTATCTCCACCAACCCTTACAGAGCGGCTAAAGACTATACCGGCCAAAGAAATTACGGCAACTTCTGTAGTTCCTCCGCCAATATCTACGACCATATTTCCACCAGGTTCTGTAATAGGAAGCCCAGCGCCAATCGCCGCTGCCATTGGTTCCTGTATAAGATAGACTTCTCTTGCACCGGCAGATTCCGCAGATTCTCTGACGGCTCTTTTTTCTACCTCTGTAATACCAAACGGAACACAGATCATTATTCTTGGTCTTACAAGAGAACGCTTATTATGAGCTTTAGCTATAAAATATCTTAACATAGCCTCTGTAACTTCAAAATCGGCAATAACACCGTCTTTCATAGGACGAATAGCGATGATACTTCCAGGAGTACGACCTAGCATTTCCTTTGCTTCCTTTCCGACAGCAACTACTCGTCTAATGCCTCTCATATCCTTTTGGACAGCGACTACAGAAGGTTCGTTAACTATTATTCCCGAACCTTTCACATAAACAAGTGTATTGGCAGTACCAAGATCTATCGCGAGATCATTGGACATTAACGCCATAACTCTATCAAAAAACATTTAAGAACAGCCCCCTTTACACAAGTTGATTTCTAATGCATATATAACTCTGGGAAAGATAACATAAATATAGCTAATAACAATAATTTTTATGGGAAAAGTACCTAAATTTGACGACAAGGCTAAAGACGCAATACCTGAACTGGTAGTAAAATCCCTGTCCAGAAACAAGGCTGACCTATCTCAACTTATAGAAGAAAGCCTAGAGACAGAAAAGAAGCTGGCAAGGACAGAAAGGAACGACAAGTCAAAGTCTCTGGAAAAAATGAAATTCGTTAAATCCTTTAAGACCAGGATAAAGGAAGCAAAGGACAAAGGCGAGCTTGAAGAAGAAATAAAAAAGCTGGCAAAGTACTACGCTGAAGAGATACACGGAGGGTTCAACAGATTCATATATGGATTCCTTCAAAGAATAACACCTATAACCCTGAACTTCCTATTGAACTCTTTCTCTATAATACAGTTCTTTAAGAATTTCCGCGGTTCAAAAGAACTAAAAAACAAAATAATAGTAAGAGGAAATATAGAGTTAATAAAGAGCCTGGAAAATCACGGTGCTCTTGTAATTGTCCCAACGCATGTAAGCAACTTCGATTCAATAGTAATGGGACACATGATCCATACTGCCGGACTTAATGCTCCTATTTGGGGAGCAGGACTTAACCTTTTCAAAGGTTTCACGGTCAGTCATATTATGAACAACGTCGGCTGCTATAAAGTTGATAGAAGAAAAAAGAATAGATTATATATAGAAACCCTAAAGCAATACTCAACCTATCATCTTGAACAGGGCTACAATACAATATTCTACCCTGGAGGTACAAGGTCAAGGTCTGGTGAAATAGAGCAGAAATTGAAACTTGGGCTTTTAGGTAGTGTTATAACTGCATTCACTAACAACATTAAAAATGGGAAAACAAAATCCAACGTCTATATAGTTCCAGTTGCTATATCATACACCGTCGTACCTGAAGCAGAAACATTGGCGCTGGACCACTATTTTGGTATTGATAAGAGAAAACAAATACTAAAAAGAATATCTATGAAAGCAACACTGCTTGGCAGAACGGTAAAAAAGATCTGGAACAATATAATGCAGGACAACCCGATCTATTTAACGTTTGGCGAACCTATAGACCCACTGGGCAATAATGTAAATAACGAGGGTGTATCTGTAGATAAATATGGCATACCAATCAACGTAGCTCACTTCTTAAAAGATAAAGACGGCAACATAATGGATGACAACAAGGCTCAATATAATTTTGCAAAACTAATCGGCGAAAAAATATCTCAGGACTTTTATAAAATAAACGTAATACTGCCAAGCCAGGTTTTCCTATATTCAATAGTAAGTTTCCTTAGAGAAAATCATCCGGATATGAAAGACGACGAACTGGTAAAACTAAACCCAATGGAAAACACCATAAATCCGGCAGAACTAAAAGAAGAAATAGAAGAAGTTATTAAACTTGTTAAAGGCACGGCAGAAACACAAGGACTAAAAATGCATCCATGGATAGAACGCGAAGATATCGAACGTATCTATAGATACGGCGTAAGAATATACACCAGCGGCTATGCAGCTCATCCAATCATCAGAAAAGGCAATGTGATCATACCGAACAAGATTGCAACCATACTTTATTATTCTTCAAGAATAAGATGCTACTTCAGTTGATATAATCAACATTAACTAACTCTAGTTTTTATTTTTAAGTTATGGTCTACGTTCACGACCATTCACTACAACAATAACTTAAAAATTAAAACTAGGATTAGTTAAAATGTTATATTTTCCCATGCTTTTTAAGCTCGGCAATTGCCTGTGACAAAGAGACAGTTCTTTCTTTTCTTATCTTTTTAATATCTGCGATATCTTCCATTTCTTCTATCTTCTCAAGTATCGCATCTTCTATGAACCTATTCATCTTGAACCCTCTTGATTCGCATATTGCATCCAAAAGCTTTTTCACCCTTAGATCTATCTTTGTCGCTAATTGTGCTACAGCCATAACGCACCTCCTATGACCCGCTCTATTAGCTATATTATACTATATTTTTCTAGCTTTTACTAGCTACAGTTTAATTAGAAATATGACATCAGCGAACGATACTTCATACTATAGAAGTTGCTATATTATTTGCATTCATAAAAACAACTAGGTAGAATAACTAAGGAGACTTTATGAAGAAATTAGTCGTTTTTAAAGGAAAAAGCATTCGTAGGACTTTCCACAATAATGAGTGGTACTTTGTCATTAGTGATGTAGTCAGTGCTTTAACTGATACTGTAAACACCAAAGATTACATTAGAAAAATGAGAACACGAGACAAAGAACTTAGCAAAGGGTGGGGACAATTTGTCACCCCCCTTTCAGTAGATACAGAAGGTGGGCTACAGCAACTTAATTGTGCAAACACAGAAGGGATATTCCGCATCATACAATCTATTCCATCGCCTAAAGCAGAGCCTTTTAAGCGCTGGTTAGCTAAAGTTGGCTATGAACGAATACAAGAAATACAGGATCCTGAGCTAGCAACCAAAAGAACTCGAGCGCTATACAAAGCAAAAGGCTATCCTGATACATGGATAGAAAAACGCATGAGAGGAATTGCTATTCGCGAAGAGCTTACAGATGAATGGCAACAAAAAGGAGCGCAAGAACAAAAAGACTATGAAATATTAACTGCTGAAATATCAAAAGCAACATTTGGAGTAACCCCTAACCAATACAAAAAACTTAAACGCATTGATAAAGAAAATCTAAGAGATCATATGAACGACTTTGAATTGATATTCACTATGCTTGGAGAACGCTCCACTACAGAAATCCATAGAGATGAAAATTCTCAAGGAGTCGCAAAACTTAAACAAGACGCTTCCGAAGGTGGAAGCATCGCTGGCGTAGCAAGAAAAGCCCTAGAAAAAAGATTGGGAAAAACCATCGTCTCTAAGCAAAATTTTCTACCTGGTAAAATAAAGAAATGAAGTTAACTGATCTAGGATGGGAAACGGTTTTTGAGAAGGAATTTGAACCTTATAAAAACCAGAGCTTTTCAGCAATACGAATAATTAGAGGAAGCAGAGAAAAATATGTAGCCTATGGTGAAGCGGGCGAGCTTGCGTGTGAGATATCAGGAAAATTTCGATTTGATGTTAATGGTAAAGCAAGTTTTCCAACCGCAGGTGATTGGGCGGTAGCAAGGGTACGTCCAAATGAAAAGACAGCGACCATACATGCGCTATTGCCTAGAAAGAGTAGCTTTAGCCGCAAAGTAGCAGGCGAAGTTACAGCTGAACAAGTGATAGCTGCAAATATTGATACGATATTTATTGTTTGTGGTTTGGACCTTAATTTTAATCTAAGACGCATTGAACGATATTTATCACTAGCTTGGGAAAGCGGAGCCGTTCCAGTTATCCTGCTAAATAAAGCTGACCTATGTGCAGAGGCTGAAGAGCGAAAGCTTCAAGTTGAATCAATTGCCTTTGGAGTTGATGTATATACTCTTAGCGCAGCTCAACATATTGGTACGGAAATTTTGAATAAATATATCACGACAGGAAAAACAGTAGCCTTTTTAGGATCTTCCGGAGTAGGAAAATCCACTATAATAAATTCTCTTCTTGGTACTGAGCGTCTAAAAGTAAATGACGTGAGTGAATTAGGAAGCAGAGGCAAACACACAACTACTTTTAAGGAATTAATTTTGCTCCCAAGCGGAGGCATGGTCATTGATACTCCAGGAATGAGAGAACTACAAGTATGGGGCGACGAAGAAGGATTAAAACACGTTTTTGATGATATTATGGAATTAGCTGCTAACTGTAAGTTCAGGGATTGCAGTCACGAAAGAGAACCAGGCTGCGCAGTACAAAAAGCAATTAATGATAAAACTCTTGATCCAAAACGTCTAGAAAGTTATTTGAAATTAAAAAAAGAGTTTACCTATTTATCCAACCGTCAAACCATGACCCCAAACGCAGTCGAAAAAGCACGTTGGAAAGAGATCAGTGTGTACGCAAAGAGCCTTAAGAAAAAATCTTAAACAACTAACTACCCTACTCCCAGTTCCTAGATTTAAGTCATGGTCTCCGTTCGCGACCATTCTAAGCTTCGCCGATTTACATTGGCTAGCCCTAGCCCGGGCTAGCTGTCGGACAACTAAGTTTATAGCGACGGCGAACCTAAGAATGGGTTCGCTCTCTACGACAATGACTTAAATCTAGGGGCTGGGGGGAGGATCATAGTATTAAAAGCTATATCAAGAACTAAAAGTTTCGATACGCCAGAAATTATAAAATTTGTTATATTTTGGTGGTTCCTAGTAGATGAGTTTGAAACTACTGTTATAGAATGTGCCACCTAACCACTAGGTTTTATTGCCTTTTTATAATTAAAATCATCAAAGTGATATCTCTAAAATAGAACTCTTTACTTGGGAAATTCAGCAGCGTTTAATTATACTAATATGGAGGGATAGTGGTGTTTTATATACAAGTTATATTTTTATCTCTTTTAACATTTTTAATAATAAATTTTATCGGAGGATTATCTAGTGGGTTTGGATATTTATCAGTTAGTTATCTCTATAAAAAAGATGATGCTCCTGCCTTCAATTTTATATATAAGATTTTTGCACCAATTTTGCTTATATTTATTTATTCAATACTCATGTACGCATTGAAATATGATGTTCTAACAAACGATATCTGGATGGTAGTAGTTGGAGCGTGGTTAATACGAATAACTCATACTATTTTATGGAACAGGATTAGTTTAATTAACTGGCGAGCCCTTTTATTACAGGCTGCTCTCTCTTCATGGATTTCGTATTATTTATATTCTAAGTTTATCTCAAAAAAAAGCTTATTCATTCCTACAATAGATAATATGGCTAATGAACTATGGCTAATTATAGTTTTATATATGTATACACTCTTTAATGACTATCATTCTAAGTCAGATGATGACGCTAAAGGGCGAAAAGAACGGTACCTTGTAAAGAGGTTTTCTAATCTAAAGGGTAAATATAGTGAGCTTGTTGAGAAGTTAAGTTTGAATAAAGAAATTGAAATATTAACGTATGCAATAGCTATTCACGAAAATTTCAATCGGCCTAGAATAGTTCGTTTTTTTGAGAATATAAAAGGAATTGTAAGACCAAGGGGAACATATGGAATTATGCAAGTAAAATCGGACAGACCAGTTACAGATCTTAATAGTATAGAAATAGGCATAAGGCTGTTAAACGATTTATATGAAAAAGTTTCCGCTATAACTAATCAGAGAAAGGGACAAAAAGAGGAATTGAAATATAGAGAAAAATATCTAGAATCTTATATCTTAAGCTGCGTGACATGGAACTACAATAATTCAACAGAATACTCAACAGAAGTTATGAGATTGTACCGTGAAATTGAACTAAAATATTATACAGAGACTAAGGATAAACTAGATGATCCAGATAAAAAGTTTGACGCATTATCTGGGTATTATGGATATTAACGTTCATAACAAAAAACTTTAGTTTTAGACACATAAATTCTTCGTTTTCCCATCTTGATATCATTGGCTCTTTTCTAATGGATTTTACATGGGTTTTTGATACAGTGAAACAGTTACTTGAAGTGTCTTTGACGATTCGTTTAACGTTAGGGAGTGAAAGTAATGGATCTTTTTTATAGTACACTTTTCACAATTCAAATTTCCTTGTTTGGCATAGTTGCGGCAATAATTATAGTTTATCTACAAATTTTAATTAGCAATTCTCCAGAAGTTAGAATAACAGATTTTTTGAAAAGTTATGCTCTTGTATCTTCTCTAATACTTGCATTACTTGCCATTTTTTTAACGGCCGCAGCATTTTTGTTGCTCTCTTTGAAAGAATATGACTTTTTACCATTTGTTTTTGTGAACTCTAGAAATATATTAAATAGTGGTTATTTTGCTGTACTTTGTATTTGTAATACAGGCCTCTCTATCTCTTTTTTCCTCTATTATGTAATTATAAATTTTAAGTATTTATCACCATATAAGACGGTACTACTTTTTTCTAGGCAGATTAAAAATATAAATATTAGAAACTTTATGTTGACGCTTAAAGATATAAAGAAACCAGAAAGGGACTCGTGGTACTTCAACTGTTATTCAAAAATACCAGAAGGTAAAATCAGGGATTGGGCTACGGGAAAAGAAGAGTTAAAAGAAGAAGACTTACAAACAATTAAAGTTTGTGAACAAGAAAACGAAATTGTTTTTCAGAGGGCGTTGAGTAGATATAACCAATTAATAAATGAGCTTGGAAATAATGTTGAAGACCCTTTAGCTCCAATTTTCTCTATTATTCAAAATGCAATAATAAATAAGGATACAAAAATAATAGAACTGTCTTACAAAGAGCTTAATCGTATATTAGACTCTTTTATAAAGACTATTCCTCAGAAAATGGACTACAAGGAGTGGAACCCCTTAGAACAATTATCGGATACATTAGTAAATTACGTAATAGACAATGTTCAAAGTCATTTAGAATTATGCAGAGAAACAAATTTTCTTATACCTAAGAAGGCTATTTTGGATTTTACGAATAAAATTGCCCGCAATCTATATAACAAAAATGAATTTGGTTCAATAGTTCTAATATTAAGGCTATGGAGACAAGAGGCAGATACAGCAATAAATAATAGTTCGCTATTATTTACCCACATAATTGGGCTATATAAAAATTTTGGGGAAGTAGTTCTGGCTGACACTAGCAAAACGACTCTACTAGATGAAGTCTTTCGCCATCTAGGATGGTTATCAGAACGATTATTAGAGAAGGTAAAAATTGAAGTAAAACCGAGAATGTATGGTAACGGATATAACAACAACTTAGATGAGTTTATAGGTGTATTAATACACTTTGGAGAAGAATATAAGCAAAAATATCTCGATAAATATCCTCTGGTTTTTTATGATGCTGTTATAGTTTTTGTAGAAAAAATGGTGGAGTTATATGTTGTTGCAGATGAAAAGCAGAAAGCTGTATTAAGAAGATCTATGTCTAATTGTTACTGGATTTTTTATGAGATAGCAAAGGAAATGGTTTCATGTGGAAATAGTGACGGAGCTGCATTGTCAATATTGAGGTTAAATGGATTATATAAAAATTTCTTGGAAAAAGACATCAAAGAAGAAGCAGAAGAAGTTTTTCGCTTACTCATATATTTGTACCCTGTCCTGCTAGAAAACAGAGAGAAACTTAAACGGGTTGATTTTTTGGAAAAGACTCATGAGGAATACATCTATGAAATTATGGTTAGCACCCCTTTTAGAAGTACCCTAGAAAGTGAAATATTCGAAATGTATATTAAGCATTCTCTCGGCGATAAGACTGGATTAATCTGGAGCTTTATTGTCAAATTAGGAAATGAGTTAAGAACAAATTTTAATTTGAACCTTAATTCAAAATAACTTAAGTTTAACAGATCTATTTGAAATATTCTTTGATATAAACGTACAAACAAAGGAGCAATATGTGATATTAAAAGAGCAAGAAAGTAAACACTAATATATTGTAATATCTTTCGATATTTTATATCCTCGTGATGTGGTGAATATAACTCTATTACTTGGAAGAATTACATCTGACTTCCAACTAAATATGCCTTCTTGATATACTATTGGATTGCCATAAAGGTCTTTTTGTTCCTTGTGAACAGATTCCATCAGTCTTCTTAAGACAGGCCGAGTCCCATACTCATTGCCGGCTATTTTTATTATGCTATCTGTTTCTTTTGCAATCCCATAAACTAACTTTAGTACTATTATTTTTGATTCATTGCCGTTGATATTGATTGGTAGATTCTCGTTAATTATTCCTTCTCCTAAATTAAATATAAAAGTTTTATTCTTTTTGCTATCTATTTGGTATCCAGTTTCAATATTAATAATGCTTACTGGTAGGGATGATAGATTGCTTATAACAACTTCTTGTTCAGTCGTTATGCTGGATGCAAACAAATTCCCAACTCTAAGTTCATTATATTCTGTTGTATGATTTATAGGAGCGGACACCTTAACAATTTTTACATTTTCATCATACAGATATTCAAAATGTTTTATAGTTACAAAAATAGTATAAATAGAAACGACGAGAGATATTATTGATAAAATAATCGCCGTTGGGAAGTTGCACTGTTTGGATTGCTCTTCTTTTTTTATTTTCATCTTTTACACCTCTCTGTACTTAGAAACTTCAGAAGAGTATCTTTAGGGTAAAAAATAATATACTCCCAATGGTCATATTATGGAAGTGGCTACTGTGAAAATGTAGGGCAATCGTGTGAAATAGAAAGCCTGGTAATCATCTGTCCATTTTTTTGAACACAACTAAATCTTAATATCCACCCCAGCCCTATATATTTTTGACATTGTCGTAGGGAGCGAGCCATTCTTAGGTTCGCCATTGCTATAAGCTTCGTTTAACGTCCGCGAACCCGGGCTAGGGTTCGCCAATGAAAAACGGCAAACCTTAGAATGGTAGCGACCGGAGACCATGCCAAAAATATATAGGCTGGGGGTGGAGTATTTAGTTACTGATGTAGAAGGCTTCTTGCTGTGTTAAAGAATTCAAGCACGTGTGTTGATCTGTATTCCGGATACGTCCAATATTCTATTGGTTGATACGTATTGTGTTTGTAGAACAATGTTACTTCTACGAATACTCCATCCCGTAAATAGACCCTGTGAAAAAATGCTTTATTGGTAGCAAGTTCTATATTTTCCATGCAGATAAGTCCAGGGTCGATATTTACTGTGCGCTTGCCGTCTTTAAGAAACGACATCTCAAGTTTATCTGTTTTTCTTTTTACATCAGGAAGTTTCTCTCTGTTAAATGGGTTTTTGTAGACCATGAATACTCGACGTAGTTTTGGTCCCATTTCTTTTTCGTAATAATCACTCCATACAAAGTGCATTATTACGGATTCAAAAGCAGTATCGCCTAATTCTTTGTAAAGGAGTGGCATAAAGTCTGAGGTGGATACACCTTCGGAGAAAAGCACTGCTGTAAATAAAAGGACTGGTTTAGGGTCTTTTCGGACGCTCATCTGTTAGTTATGTTCCTTTAGGAACTTTGCTATTTCATCAAGTGTGGCAACGGAAGTTCCAACCTTAGCAACAACTATTGCCGCTGCGGTGTTAGCAAAAAAGGCACTCTCGTAGATATTAAATCCTGCTGCGTGTGATAACGCTAACGCAGAAATAACAGTGTCACCTGCACCGGAAACATCGTAAACTTCTATAGCGAACGTAGGAATAGTTTTTGGTTCTTTATCTTTTGTAAATACGGTCATCCCCTCTTTTCCTCTGGTAATGATCAGGTATTCAAGTTTAAGTTTTTCCATTAAATTATTTCCGCATTCATATAGCGACGTTTCTGTATCTACGTCTGAACCGGAAAGTATTTTTGCTTCATCGTAATTTGGTTTTAATAGAGTTGCGCCCTTATATAGAGAAGCGTTTGTATAGCGACTTGGGTCTATAAGTAGTTCCTTCTTTTTGGCTTTGCACATCCTTACTATTTCTGTTGCAACATCGCCTCTAAAGATACCTTTGCCATAATCTTCTACTACAACTATGTCTGAACTATCCAGGAATGAAGCGAATCTTTTAAGTACCTGTTTTTGAGAAGTTGTATTTAATTCCGTTTTGTCCTCTTTATCTATTCTAACTACATGGTGAAGACGTGATGCCAGAACTCTTGTTTTGTTTGTAGTGCTTCTATCTTTATCCACAACAAGCCCGTCGCTTGTGACACCTATCTTTTTTAATTCGTTCTTTAATATTGCTGCATTATCGTCGTCACCAACCACACCGACCATATTACACTTAGCGCCCAAAGCTCTAATGTTGCCTGCAACGTTAGCACTTAATCCTAATCTGTTATAACTGTCGTAAACATCTACGACCGGTACCGGAGCCTCTGGACTTATCCTTTTTGCCTCACCTATTATATAGCTGTCCACTCCTACGTCGCCAAATACCAGGACGTTAAGTTTAGAGAATTTTTGAGCAAGACCAGATATATTATTAAGCTTCATTAATTTCCTCCGGTTCTATTCAAAAGAAAGTCCCATTTGTTTTGCATTGCTATCTTCGTAAAGTTTTTTAGCTTTCTCAAAAACATCGTCTATGCTTACTTTATCCATACAGTTGTAATGAGGACATTTTTCCTTAATACAATTGAACTTTGCGGGACAATCCACTTTTGGAGTAAAGACGATGCTTTCTTTGTTGTATGGGCCCCATCTGTTCGCAGACTGAACTTTTATTGGCGGAAATATTGCAGCTACAGGAATTCCAGTAGCAGCAGCAATATGCATCGGACCTGTGCTAGGACCAATAAAAAGTCTTGCACCTGCTATAACAGCTATTAGTTCTTTTAAAGAGAACATCCCCGCTGTATTAAAAACATTACCTTTTACATGTTGTTTTATGGACGATAACACCAGGGAATCCTTATCTGAGCCTGTAAGCAACACAGAAAGTCCTGTTGCCTCACTAAGCCTGCTTGCAAGTTCTGCATAATATGAATATCTCCAATTAAGTGCGGAACCACCACAGGTAACATGAAGAACCATATAAGGCTTAGAAGAGGAATCAAAACCTATTTGTCTTAACTTTTCTGTAACGATGCTGTGTGAGCTAGGACTTGGAACAAGTTCCAATGTTGAATCAAAATGTTCTTCTGCAACACCAAGTAGCTTTAATAAATTAAGATTATACTCAAGCTCGTGGAACTGTACTTTGGAACGATGCTGAGTCTGGAATTTTGTATAATTTAAAAGTCCGGATATTTTTGTTAAAGGGCCAAACCTTTCTTTGATGCCTGCTTTTTTGATCATAGAAAGGACTTCAGGATCATAATAAAGCATCAATGCTGTTTTTATATTTAGGTCTCTTAATTGCTGAGTGATCTGCCTTACACGACCCACCTTAGTACTATCATCAGCAGTGTCATAAACTATTACAGAAGTAAGACCCGGGTAATTCTCGACTATAGGAGCGGCATAAGACGAGGCCATAAAATACAATGGTCTACCAGGAAACACCTTCGCAAGCGTTTTTATTACAGGTAAAGTAAGAACCACATCGCCTATTTTATCTGTTCTGGTTATTAAGATACCATTGTTCTCCATCAATCAAACTCCCATCAATAAGAAGGTTTTACTGCAAGCGCGCGCACTTTAAATTCTTTTCCATTAGCTCTTTCGTCGTAGAACAATAAATTCCAATTTTTAAGCAATCCACAAAGTTCAAAAGGTTTGTAACACTCTTCTATCTCTATTTCCGTCCCGGCGTTATGTTTTAGATGATTGTAAGTATAACCCTCTATAAGTATTGTACCGCCAATGACAAGTCCCTTTTTTATCTCGTCCAAAAGCCTTCCGGAACATTTATAATCGACGACAACAACAGAATCATATTTTTGTATTGGCATTAAAAAGAAATCAAGACCCTGCACTTTAAACTCTACGTCTTTCCCTTCTGCCTTTGATTTGTTCTGAGCTTTACTTATAGCAACGTCGCTAAAATCAGTAGCTTCTACAGTAAAACCTTTGCCTGCCATGTATATGGAATTTCTTCCTGCTCCACATGCAATCTCTAATGTTTTTCCTTTTCTTAACGAATCAATATGGTTTACCAAAAATCCAGAGGGATCTTTCTCCATTTCAGAAAGATTTGTTTCATAATAATTGTTCCAGTAAGCCTTATCTTTCATGTCATGTCCCTATTTTTCCGTAAATCTATTCCATAAGTTGGCTTTTTCAAGTATAATCTACCACCGAAACCTTATAAAGAAAAGAGTAGGGAAAAAAGTTTGAGGAATCTAGCCATTATTCTTGCTGTTGCAGTACTAGCAACTTATGCCTTTATCGCCGTAAACGAGAGGCAAAAAGAACGCATCATAAGGTTAAGGCTCCCTAAGTTCAGAAAAATAAACAAGTACGAATTTGACAAGGCCCTGTACCAAATTAGAGAAACCAGAATAAAAAAAATTAGAGAAACAGTAAGACCTATCAATCAAACAAACATAGGGACTGATTCAAAAGAAGATTTCTATAAAGACTATGAGTCTTTGGAAAACTTAAAAAATGCACCTTCTACAGAAGCACAACCTATACAGGACATAGAGCTTCAGGAACAAGGGCAAGGGCAGCAAGGACAAGAGCAGGGACAAGGACAGGAACAGGGGTTGCAACAGCAACAGGAAGAAGGTGTTTTTCAAGGACAAGAAGATCAACAGCAACAACTGCAACCACCACAGCAAGAAGATGGGCAACAAACGGAACCACAACAATATCAAAAAAGAACTATCCTAAAACCACGTCTGCGCTATCAACGATCACCAGAGGCTGAGACGAACAATGGCAATCTATAAAACAATAATAGCCATACTAATATTTTCCAGTCTTAATGCTACAGCAGCAAAAACAGTAGATACAAAAGATCCCATTTATAAATCGTGGCTGTATTACAAAAACGCCTCTAATGAATTCAACAAAGGCAACTATAACGAAGCATTGGACAACGCACAAAAGTCAAACATGTTCAAACCAAACAAAAAAAGCAAAAAGCTTATTCAGAAAATAAGGGAGATAGGGTACAGCAACGTAAAAAATGGAACAGCACTAATAAACTTTGACCCAATATTGGCAAAAGAGTATCTTACAAAAGCAAAAGCATTAATAGACCCCAAAGACAAAAAAACTTTGGAGCAAATAGAAAAAGAGCTTAAATCTCTTGAGACTGCTCAGTAATTTCAGCACCCATATAAGGCATTATATATTTCTTTATTCTCTTTTTATTTATAGGTTTAACTATAAAACGTTCTGCGCCACGCTTTGCAGTATCAGCGACGTTCTTTCTTTCGCAATCCATAGACACGACAAGGACCTTTGTTTCTGGGCCACTGATCTTAACAACTTCTGACAAAAAGTTAGAGGTATTAACATTGTCTGCCTCATAATCAACAACAACAACGCTATTAGTAAAATCTATCGTCTTTAAAGGTTTATCAAAAAGATGAACGGTAACTTTGCCCTCTGGAAAGCTGTCTGCAAAAAGATTGCTTAAATTGCTGTCCTGTGTAAAGAGTATCAAACTTTTCATAAAGCCTCCTGAGAAACGTATGCCAACATTTTATAGAGAAGCTTGGCTGCTGTAAACTGCGAATAATGATTAACCTTGTCCGGAGCAAGCTCAACTATGTCCATCCCCACTATGTTCCTGCCACGAATGGCTTTTCTTAATATTTCAAGGGTTTGGTACCAGCCAAGGCCACCTGGTTCCGGCGTTCCAGTTGACGGCATGATCGAAGGATCAAGCGCATCAATATCAAAAGTTATATAAAGGTCTTTTCCCAAAAGCGAATTTATTTTATCTGCGTGTTCCTGTTTATAGAATTCATGAGCATAAAAAACTGAATGTCTTTTGTTCTCACTTACAAAAATACTTTCTTCAACAGAAACGCTTCTTATTCCAACAGCGACTATATTTTTTATATCTTCAGGATGGTCCCACATCCTTTTAATAACGGAGGCATGGGAATATATTGAGTTCTCGTAGCTTTGTCTAAGGTCAAGGTGTGCATCAAAATGAAGTACGGAGAATCCTTTTTTGTGATCAGCAATACCCTTGAAAACACCATAGCTCAAACTATGCTCACCGCCTAAAACTACCGGTATTTTACCGTCGGCAACACATTTACTTACGACCTTTCTTAACTTCTCAACATATGCGCCTGGGTCTTTTGAATCCGGAATTACCGGCTTCATTGTATGAACTAGTTTTGTTATTGCTTCTTTTTTTAGCTCTACGTCGTAAGTTTCCAACTGATTTATGCAATCAAGTATTGCCTGTGGACCTGCATCCGTTCCATGCCCATAGCTAACAGTCATCTCCATCGGCGCGGGTACAAGTACAAACGTCGCATCTTTGTAAGCATGATCAAATTCTAGAAAATCTTTTGGAGTGGACATGATCTTTATAATATCATTACTGCGCACGCAACGACGGTAGTCCAGTCACCACGTTTGCCACCTTGAGCAGATTGAGTTATGTTCATTGTTCTTACTATCTCTTTGTTCATCTTCCATATCTCGCGTCTCTCGTCGTAGTGAAGATCTTCACCAACAGAGATACCAAGTGTTGTTGCAAGCATGTCCGCTGCAAGATCTTCTGCATATTCTCCGGCAACCTCGTCGGTCTGACCGTAGGAATGGTGTTCACTTACATAACCGAACTTTGATTTGTCTGCAGGAAGCGCAAGACCAACTGACGATGCCAACAATCTGTTAGGTTCATTCGTCGAGTTATCCGATATAACGCAAAAAACTATTTGTCCGAATTTTAATCTTTTTAATCCTTCGTTCCTTGATATTAATTTACAATTAGGAGGAAAAATAGAGGATACTCTAACCAAGTTATAAGGCGCTATTCCCGCCGCTCTTAAAGCTTCCTCAAAAGAAGCAAGTTTTTCTTTGTGTCTACCAACACCTTTTGTTAAAAAAACCATCTTTGGTACCAAGTTAGTTACCTCCTCTCTTAGGAAAGTTTTATGAAGTGGATATTATCCCAATATCAAAAACGGTCAATTAAGTTTTTCAAAAAAAGATAAAGATCTTTTTGAAAGAGCCAATTTTGTCTGGAACGACCTTGGACCCTTGGACAGAAAAAGTTTCTTTTCCTCGTCGGAAAGAGGAGGTAGTAAACCAAAATTTATCTTCATGGGCTGAAAGCCCTTTTTGTCTGCTTTTAAGATATATGAACACAGAGAACCTATTGCTGTGGACTCCGGTAACTCTGGCAGAACGGTCCCGTTAATTTTTGTTACAAGCTTTCTTGCGACAAACATCCCATGAGCTATGGATTCCACATAACCCTCTACTCCGCTTATCTGACCAGCGACAAATAATCTGGGGTTCGCCTTTAGACTCATGTCCGGATTTAAGACCTGAGGAGCATTAACATATATGTTCCTGTGCATAGACCCAAATCTTAAAAATTCTACATTTTTAAATCCCGGTATCTTCCTAAATATCCGTTCCTGTTCACCATAGATCAGCCGGGTCTGAAATCCAACTATATTATAAACAGTCCCCAAAGCATTGTCCTGCCTTAGCTGGATTGCAGCATATGGTGCTCGACCTGTTCTTGGGTCCGTTAAGCCATCTCCCCTCATTGGCCCGTTCAAAAGATTGTCAGGGGAGTCTTCTGCCATAACCTCTACAGGCATACAGCCTCTAAAAAAGATGCCTTTATCCCCATGCTGTACCGGCACCTTTTGAGCATTTTTCAACTCTTCAACAAAAGAATAATATTCTTCCTTATTCATTGGGGCATTTATGTAGTCGCCCTCTTCTCCTACGCCTGCGTACCTTGAGGCCTTAAAACAAATATCCATATCCACAGTATTAATATCCACTAAAGGAGCTATCGCATCGTAAAAATAAAGATATTCCTCTCCTAAAACTTTTTTAAGTTCATCACAAATTTCAGGTGCGGCACTTGGCCCGGCAGCCAAAACAACATACTCATACTCATTTAGAAGTACGTTTAGGTCCGTTACTGTTTCTGCAATTATTTTTATGCTCTTATTAGAAGATAGTTCCTGTGTAACAGCCTTAGAAAAATCATCCCTGGAAACTGCCAGCGCTGAACCGGCGGGAAGAGAATGTTCATCTGCTTTTTTTATAAGCAACGAGCCCAGCGCCCGTAATTCCTGCTTTAAAAGTCCGGCAGCATTATGAAGGTCCTTGCTCCTAAGAGAGTTGGAACAAACAAGTTCCGCAAGATCTTTTGTTGTATGAACACCATCATTATAATCTTTACCTAACCTTGCTTCGTACAAAACCACGTTTATATTGTTTTTAGAAAGCTGATATGCGAGCTCACTGCCGGCAAGCCCACCACCCACTATGCAAACCTTATGCATTTAATTTACCCACACGTCACGTAGCTGCACCCATCCAGTATCACCATGTGGATCTTTGATCTTTATCCAACCTTTTTTTACCTTTAGGAATTTAAAGGCTTCATACTTTTCTGCGAGCTCTTTGAACTTTTGATTATATTTTGTACCAGGACCAACCATTATAGGTGTTGAATCCTTTTTAATTACTAGGCAATGATATTTTTCAGTAAAAAACTTTTGTTCTACCCAATGTTTTTCACCCTCAAAGTCCCTTACATGTATCCAACCCTTATACGTTTGTCCTAATCGTTTAAAAGGAGTATATTTTCTGACTTGCCAAGACGTAGGAGCCTTTTTACCAAAACGAGCTTTAAGAAGCACTCCTTCTTGTGTAATACACCCCGCATTTAAAGATGCTGACAATAAAAAACCTAAAATTAAAAACATCTATAAATCCTTTTCCTCTTTTATATTAAGAAATCTTGAAACAAGGACTCTAACATTTTCTTTATCTTTTTCATCTGCCTGTTGCCATGCTGCAATAAATTTTATTATAAAGGGATCCTCATCATTGTTAGTCGTAGTCCCATATAATTTTGCACTAGTCTTTTTTTCTGTCTTTTTGTTAAGAACTTCCTCTATCATTTTTGTAAGTTCTTTAATATTGAGTTGTAAACTCTCCGCATACAGCCCGATCCTGTTAAAAGGAACCTCTGAAACACCTCTTTCTATATTAGAAATAAATTGGCACGTTCCAAGACCGAGTTTTTGGGAAAGTGCCTTTTGGGTTATGCCCAAAGCCTCTCTTTTTTTTCTTAAAAAAACACCTAGTTGTTTTGAGTTCATAAAACCCTGCTCCCAAGGCTAATTTTAGATACAGTATTGACTAAAAGCAAGTTCACTTTATGTGTAAAATAGACTATAAGTATCTACTATGAAGCAATCATTTTTAAAAATATCCATAAAAGCCCCAAAAAAAAGGTCAGAACATGCTTATGCCTTCTTGTATCAAATCCCTCAAATAAATGGTTTAGAGGAGAATGAGATATCAAGCGAAGATATCAGAGTAGATGCTTATATGCCAGTATCAACGTCTGCAGAAACATTAAATGGTTTAATGAAAAAGAAAAAAATGGCAGAGTTCGATGGACTCGATATTAATGTAAGCGAGCTGGAATATGACCCTTCTTTAGAGACTGAGTGGAAAAAATATTTCAAACCTCAAAAAATAGGAAGACGTTTAGTAATAAAACCAAGCTGGGAAACATACCTTCCTTCTGCAAATGATATTTTAATAACGATAGATCCAGGGACAGCATTTGGAACAGGACTTCATGAAACAACACGTTCCGTACTCCTAATATTGGAAGAACTCGTTACTGAGCTAAAGACTTCCGGAAAGAATTTAAGTTCCATGAACTTACTGGATGCGGGAACAGGAAGTGGCATTCTTGCTATTGCTGCCTATAAAATGGGCTTAAGAAACATAAAGGCGATAGACTTTGATTACGAGGCTGTAGAAACAGCCACACACAATGCATTATTAAACAACATAAATCAAAAAGACATAAGAACGCAAACAATCCCTATAGGAGCAGAAGAAGGTACGTACGACATCGTTCTTGCCAATATTCTTGCCGAAGTATTAATAGAATCCAAAGACAGAATAAAAACCCTGTTAAAAAACAAGGACTCTAAAGTCATCTTGTCCGGGATATTGACCCGTGAAGAAATGAAAGTCGCAGAAGAATTTATAAGCGCAGGGTTTCAAATACTTAACAGAGTTCACATGGATGAATGGTGCTCGCTGTTACTAAAACTCAAATGATAATCCGCCCTTGAATAAGTACATATTTGGTACCTCAACAGAGTGATGAGGTGTCTTTACATAATCAAAGCCCAGGATCAACATAGTTCTTGTAATATTGACCAATTTATAGAGGTTGTATTCCGCTTTTCTGTCTGCATAACCTATTCTTATCAAAAGCCCTCCACCAAAAACCTTAGAAGGAGGTTCCCATCCTGCATGAGTAACCTTTATGCACTCAACCCCTCCTTCAGCGTATGGAAAAAGCCAGGGAAGTAATCTAAACCTCAACGCTGCTTTTGCACCAAGAGGGAGCAAGTTCTTTCCAGAGGTATTGCCTTTTCTAAAGCCCCCACCTACTGACGTCAATAAACTTAAATATTTAAACAAATTGAATTGCCAACCAAGTTCTGCTTCAAAGCCTGGTTTTCCCACATTGTAACCCTTGTAAACAACCCCTTCTCCTATGAATGAGAGAATAAAATTACCTCTGTGACCGGCCATTGTTCCTACCTCAAAATCATAGGCATCATCTCCTTGTTCGTCTGGAACGTATGCATAATGATATATTGGACCATCTACCTTTTCTGTTTTCTTCGGCGCTGGGGCTTCTTGCTTTGCGACTACAACGTCCTTATTCTCTGTTGCGGGAACAACAGAACCTATGCCCAACTCCTTGTCTATACTTTGTAAAGAAGTCTTTACATCGTCCACCTTAGGTGTTTCTGCGGGTTTGCTTGCTGCAGATAAAAGACCTGCAAACATAAAAAGGGTTATAAGCGTAGTTTTTTTGAGCATGATCTTTCTCCTCTTAAGACTTTGGACTCAAAAGATTTAATTTAACTTTATCGTCGTAAATTCTTTCCAATTTAATATCAGCTGTCGTAAGAAAAATTTCACAGGTAATTCCAACTCTCGCATTCAGTAAATGACCACCATAACAATTAAACTTATCATCTCCAAGAATAACGTGTACGTGCGGATGCATTGCTTTGTTCAAAAGCCCCACATTACCTGTTAAAGATAAAAGCTCGTAATCGCCTTTTAGGACCTTCTTTATATAAGCCCCTTTCTCTAATTCATAGTAACCTATCGTTACGTCGCTTAGAACCCCTATGGCTGTCAATGTACCGGATTTTATACCAGCCGTATTAATATACTCGGTAAGAAGAGCCAATACATCTTCTCCCTTATCAAGTTTTATGAAATGAGTGTTTCCAGAGCTTGAACTTTTCAATTAATCCCTCTAAAATCATTGTTAATAAAAAAACAATAAAGGAGCACTAAACAAATGTTAGAAAATTATCCCCAACTCCCTACATACATTTTACCTTTGGCAATAGTTTTGGCAAGTATTCTATTCGGGTGGATCGCTGAAAAGATAGTCATAAGACAACTTGTACACCTTGCAGAAAAAACAACCTGGAAAGGAGACGACATCCTTATCGGCTCGTTAAGAGGAATGGTCTTTTTTACCTCGATACTTATAGGTATATACGCAGCGCTAATAAACTTGCACATAAGACCTAACATAATGATAAATATACACCGCCTTTTTCATTCAATAATAATCCTGATGCTAACCATAATAGCGTCAAGGATCGTTGTTGGATTTGTTAGTGAAAGCAGCTCAAAGGTAGATAAAATATTCCCTGCCTCATCAATACTCAGAAACATAATAAGAATAGTAATATTCGTTGTTGGCGGTCTTTTAATACTCAATAACCTTGGCGTCTCCATAACACCGATACTCACAGCGTTAGGAGTTGGAGGTTTAGCAGTTGCTCTCGCATTACAACCAACATTATCAAATTTGTTCTCCGGGATACAGATAATCGCCTCCAAACAATTATTGCCTGGACAGTACATAAGCCTCAGCAGCGGAGAAGAAGGCTATGTCGAGGACATTACATGGAGACATACGTCTATAAAAACAGCTACAAATAACACATATATAATACCTAACTCAAAAATATCAGAAGCCATAATAACTAACTACTACAAGCCAACTAAAGACCTGACTTTTGCTGTACCTGCAAAGGTTGCTTTCAACTCGGACCTTGAAACTGTAGAAAAACTTGCAATAGAGATAACAAGCAAGGTTTGCAGTCTTAATCCAGGAGCACATAAAGGGATTGCTCCATTCGTACGATTTGTAAAATTTGGCGAAGCGGGTATTGAGTTCAACATCTTCTTAAGAGTTAACGAATATAATGACCAGTTCCCATTAAGACATGAGTTAATAAAAGAGCTGAACAAGGCGTTCAGGGAAAAAGGAGTAGAAATCCCTACCTCTATAGTGAGGATAAAATAATGGGCGAAAGACAAAAGCCAGGAGCTCAGGCTCTGGCAATAGATATACCTAACTCGATATGAGTTCGATATGAGTGGCTCTACTATATTTTTAACGACTGTAACCTCAATACTCGTGCTTTTAATAGCATGGCACCTGTATATAGCCCTTAAGCGAAAAAAAATAATGTCCGCTCCAACAAATCCCGAATGGGAAAGGACCTTACAAAACAACATCGCTGTTTACAAGTATCTGCCTCCTGATCTTAAACAACAGTTATGTGATCTTATGAAAGTTTTTATTGCAGAAAAAAATTTTGAGGGCTGCGGTGGACTTGAAATGACAGATGAAATAAAAATTACAGTCGCTGCTCAAGCCTGTGTCCTTATGCTTAATAGAAAACCTCGCTTTTATCCAAATCTTGATTCAATACTTGTTTATCCAAGCTCATACTTTGCAAAAGACATAGATTATTTATCCTTTGGCGCCCATGTAATACATGAATCGTTCAGGATGGGCGAGTCTTGGAAACATGGAATAGTTGTTCTTGCATGGGATCATGTAAAAAGAGGCGCACTCGATATGGACGACGGCCATAACGTTACATTCCATGAATTTGCTCACCAGTTGGACGAAGAAGATGAACGTCATGCCGACGGTGTTCCTTTGCTTAAAAGACCTTCAAGTTATGTTACATGGGCAAGAGTTTTTTGCAAAGAGTTCTCAAAACTGAAACAAGATATTAGACGTAACCAGGAAACTATTATAGATGAATACGGAACTACAAACCCAGCCGAGTTCTTTGCTGTAGCGACGGAATCATTCTTTGAAAAACCTAAACAATTAAAAGAGCACCACCCGGCACTATATAAAGAATTAAAGGAATACTACAACCTAAACCCTGCCGAATGGATCAGTTGAAAATCGATATCGACAATAATTATCTTTTATGATAATTTAGGAGTGAATACTTGGAGGACAAGCAAAATGAGAAGGAGTAGAGCGTGGGAAGAAGGCTTAGCAGAGGACTTTAAAGACCCTGAGTTTATAACAGGATTTTTGATGGCCGCCGTTGAGGACGGGATATCTCTACAATTTGCTCTAGGAAAAGTTATTCGCTGTTTAGGCGTTAACGAGTTCTCTAAAAAAGTAAAAATACCAAGTTCCAATATTTTAAGAGCAATAGACCCTAAACACAATCCAACCCAGGAAACTTTAAACAGACTGCTAAAACCATTTGGATTGATGCTAACAGTTGCTCCCATCGTTAAGAAAAAGGCTGCATAAAACCCTGCAAGATACATACACAGTTAAGAAAAGATATCTTTCTCTTTAAGTCATTGTCGTAGAGAGCGTAACCATTCTTAGGTTAGCCGTCGTTTGTAAACTTAGTTTAACGATAGCAAACCCGGTCTAGGGTTTGCCAATTAAAACGGCTAACCTTAGAATGGTAGCGAACGAAGACCATGACTTAAAGAGAAAGATATCTTTTCTTAACTATGTACTCAGCAGTGTTTATAAAAAGCCTTGTATGCCTGATAAGTGTTGTATATGTCTGCCTTGGACGCTATTTCAAATGGTGAATGCACAGACAACAGCGCCGGCCCGCACTCTATTACGTCCATACCGTAATACGCAAAATATATTGCAACGGTTCCGCCGCCACCCTGATCTACTTTTCCAAGTTCACCTATCTGCCATTTAATTTTTTCTTTGTATAAAGCTTCTCTCATTTCTGCAACGAACTCAGGGTGTGTATCGTTGGCGTTATATTTTCCTCTGGTCCCAGCACTCTTAACTAGCGTTACACCATAACCCGTCCTTGCAGAGTTCAACATATCCATTACGCTTTTCCACTCTGGATCTACGGCCACTGTTACGTCGGCAGAAAGCATTTTGGACTTAGCAATTACGTCCCTTACCTTTTCAAAATCCTTTACACCGCACAATGACATTATGTTCGTTATAACTCTTTCAAAGAAATTAGAATCTGCTGACGAATCTCCGTAAGAACCGATTTCCTCTTTATCTAAAAATATGACTATCAGATTTTTGTTGGTCTTTTCTGTTTCCAACAATGCTTTTAATGAAGTATATACACAGGCTCTATCATCCTGGCCATGCGCACCGACAAAACTTCTGTCCAGTCCAACATCCCTTGCCCTTCCGGCAGGGACCAAATGCAACTCTGCGCTAACAAAATCTTCCTCAACTATGCCGTATCTTTTGTTGAGTAAGTCCATTATGGCAAGTTTTACAGAATCCTTTTCCGACTTAAACTTGTAAGGAATGGAGCCTACCAATATATTAAGCTGCTCACCTTCTATTACCTTGTTGGCGGTTTTTGTTACCTGCTCCTGAGCAAGATGTATTAAAAGATCGTTAACAGTGAAAACAGGATCATCCTCGTTCTCTCCAATCACTACATTAACAAGTTTGCCGTCTTTTTTTACGACTACACCGTGCATAGCTAAAGGTATAGTTACCCACTGATATTTTTTTATTCCGCCATAATATTTCGTTTTAAGATACGCCATCTCTTCTGCTTCGTACAAAGCCGTGCTCTTAAGATCAAGCTGAGGACTATCCACGTGAGAAGCGATTATTTTAAAACCGTTCTTAAAACTTTTGTCCCCAATATTTGCAAGTATGGAACAAGAACCTTTGTAATTAACAAAGAACTTCTGGTCGCTCTTTGTTGCCTTGTGCAATTCCTTATATCCATGTTTAGAGGCTGTTTTAACAATATAGCTGATCGCTTCACGCCCTATCTTACTGGTACTCAAAAAATCCTTATATCCTTCTGAGAAGTCAAAAAGCTTTTTCAGCTCTGGAGCAGCAATGCCATTCCAAACGGATTTTCTGGCAGTAAAAAGTTTTTCCTTTAGTTTGTTGTTCTTGTCCATATTTCTCCCCTCTTTACATAAAATCTTACACGACAGAGAACAATATTTATAGTATAAAATAATCACTTATATGGAAAACTTATATAAACTGGTCTTGTTGCGACACGGTGAAAGTACATGGAACAAGGAGAACAGGTTCACAGGTTGGACAGATGTAGAGCTTTCCGAAAAAGGCATAGAGGAAGCTTATTCCGCCGGACAAAAATTAAAGAACAATGGTTTTATATTCGATATAGCCTTCACTTCCGTCCTTAAAAGAGCAATAGACACTCTGGAAATAGTTCTAGCTGAGATGCAGACACCGAACATAAAAACATACAAAGACTGGAGACTGAACGAGCGACATTATGGTGCCTTACAGGGACTTAACAAGACCGACATGACCAAACAATATGGCGCAGAACAGGTTCAGATATGGAGACGAAGTTTTGACGTACGTCCTCCGGCCCTGGAGCATTCCAAAAACGGAGAACCATTGTGCGAAAGCCTTAAAGACACCATACAAAGAGTGCTACCATGCTGGAATAACGATATCGTTCCAATAATAGAACAGGGCAAAAGGGTTATCATCTCCGCCCACGGTAATAGTCTTAGGGCTTTAATAAAACACTTGGACAACATCAGCGATAAAGATATAGTTGGGCTAGAAATACCGACAGGAGTTCCGCTTGTTTACGAACTTAATAAAGAGCTGACACCTGTTAAGAAGTATTACATTTAATTAGAGGTAAAAATGATACCATTCTGGGAACCGTTGATCGTCCTTATCTGTTTAATACTATCTGCTTTTTTTTCTGCATCAGAGACCGCACTTACATCCATTAGCGCAACAAAAGCGCTACAGCTTATAGATTCAGGTAAAAGGGGCTCACACTTATTGAAACACTGGCTACATTCACCTGCAAAAGTTTTAACAACGATCCTGATCGGGAACAACCTTGTGAACATAATTGCGACAGCGGTAACAACACTGATCGCGGAAAAGTTATTCAACAACTCCGGTATAGCAATAACCGTAGGTGCAATGACTTTCCTTATTATAACGTTCGGTGAGATCATTCCAAAAACACTTGCAAGGTTCCACGCAGTAAAGGTGTCACTAACACTAATAAGATTTTTAATGTTCTTTTATTATTTACTGTACCCGATAACACTATTCTTTGTTTTCTTCTCAGAAAAGATATTTAAAGCACCAAGCCTGCACTATACAAGAAGAGGACCTCTAGTGACACTAAAGGACCTTGATTTTTTTATATCGCTGGCACAAAAGGAAGGAGAGCTTACCGGATCAAAGGGAACGTATTTAAAAGCAGTTTCCGCTTTCAGTGAGACAAGGGTCAAGAACATCATGGTGCCTCAAAGCAAAGTAGTCACAATAAATTCCAACATCGGGTTCAAAGAACTCGTAGATACACTAAAGATAGATATGTACACCAGATACCCCGTCGTAAATGATAACGGAACGTTCATAGGGATACTTCATACAAAGGATTTTTTATTGAACATAGAAAAATGTGAACAGGAGAACAGTATACTGGATATACTAAGACCTGCTTATTGGACCAATGAGTTCATGAAGATAGATTACGTCCTGGAATTAATGAAGGTCAGACATACCCAAATGTTCATTGTAAAGAATGAATACAACCAGTTCAGCGGAATAATCTCGATGGAAGACATCTTAGAGGAATTGGTCGGTGAAATAGAAGACGAGCACGATCTTGCAGAACAGGCGAATGAAGAAGAGGACATTAAGACCTTTATCGTTAATGGAGAGGATTCAATACACGATCTAAATTCGCACTACAGTATATCTATACCGGAAGACAAAGACTTTCAGACTTTCAACGGGTTCATGTTGGACACATTCAACGGGATACTACCTAAAAAGGACACCTTTGTTGTTTGGGAAAACTTAAAGATAAGGGTAATAAAGATAAAGAACAAAAGTATAGAGAAAGCGGAGATAACTATAATATGAAAAAGATAGTCGCTATAATAGCTTTTATAACATTAAATACAGGAGTACTTATGGGACAGGAATTTGCATGCTTTAAGGATTATCCAAAAACAGCTAAAACAAAAATTAAAGAAATAAAAATAGGAGCAGAAGCCCCGGAATGGGACTTAAGTTATCTGTATACCGATTATAAGGACAAAAATATTTTTATAGACTTAAACGATGCTTTAAAAATGTCCGAAGCTTTTAAAAAGAAATACGAAAATAATTTAACAAAAGAAAAACTTAGCGCAGCGCAACTTAAAAAGGCAATAATGGAATACGAAGCTGTAGTACAAAAAATGATAATCCCAGTAGAATATCTCTCCAATAAGCACAATATAGAACTTGGCAATGAAGAATTGACCGCATTACTTGGAAAAGCAGAACTAATAACTTCTGAACTAAGTAAGAACGTATCGTTTTTCGAAAATGGACTTTCAAGAACCTCTGCAACTTATAAGAAGAAAGTCTTCAAGGATAAAGAATTAAAAGTTTATGCTAACTTTTTAGACAAAATAGCAAAAAAACAAAAACATATACTTCCGGAAGATCACGAAAAACTTCTTATAGACAAAGATGTAAATGGTACCTCTGCGTGGTCAAAGTTCAGAAGTATTTTTGAATCAAAATACTCTTTCCAGTTCAAGGGGCCAGAGGACAAAGAACCACGTGCATATACATTATCTGAACTTACAACCCTTGTTATGAACGAAAACAGAGAAACAAGACAAAAGGCAGCGGAAACTTTTTTAACAAAGTTTGGCGAAGATTCTTATGTTTATACACAGATATACAATTCAATAATCCAGGACATGTTACTAATAGACAAGAATCGACGTGGATACTCACCGCTTATAACAGAAAGAAACCTTAGTAGTCAGTTAGACGATAAAATTGTAGAAAATATGCACAAGGTAACAACTGAGAACTTCAAGATTGCGCAAAGATATTGGAAGTTAAAAGCAAAAATACTGGGCATAAAGGATTTTAATAACGCCGATATAATGGCGCCTTATATTCCAAAAGGAAAAAAAGATAAAAAATATAATTATGCAGAAGCGTTAAAAATGCTCCAAGAAACCTTTGATCAATTCTACAAACCTTTCGGCGGAGCATTTGAGAACATGTATAGATGTGGACTTGTTGACGGTAAATTAAGTCCCAACAAAAGAAGCGGTGCGTACTGTGACTCCTTTGGTGCTGGTTACCCTCCTGTTATACTCACAAATTTTCAGGGAACGTTTAATGACGTTTCCACACTAGCCCACGAAGGTGGTCATTGGATACACTATTTACTAATATCAGAAAATCAACCTCTGATTAACTCTGACATTCCTATAGCCACAGCAGAGACAGCCTCTGTTTTTAGTGAGATGTTGTTAGCTTCAAAAATGATAAAAGAAAATGAAAAAGACCCAGAAGAGCAGCTATCTTTTCTGATAGGAAAGCTGGATAGCATATTTGCAACTGTTTGCAGGCAAACAGCTTTTAGTAATTATGAACAAGCTGTATTTAAAGCCAGCGAAAAGGGGCCATTAACACCAGATCAATTCAGCGAGATATTTGTTCAGGAATATGGAAAGCTTTTTGGTGATGCCGTAAAAATGACCCCACATTTTAAAAATGAATGGGCGCGCATACCCCACTTTATGAGACCATTCTACGTTTATGCATATGCATTTGGTGAGCTTGCGACATTGTCGTTATATGAAAAATATTTGGAAAATCCTGACACATTCCCAAAGAAATATATGGACTTTCTTGCCGCAGGTTCATCTTTATCCCCAGAAGATCTATTTAATACAGTAGACGTGGATCTGAAGAAAGAAGATACTTGGCAAATGGGCTTTAAATATATTTCTGGCCTTATAGATAAGGTAGAAACTATTTCTCAACGTGCACAGTAAGTTGTTTGAAAGGAATATTCAGTTTATTCCTGTTACATATATCAACTATGTAGGAATTAAGTTCCCTACCAAGACCTAAATAATTATTGGCTCTGGAGCCATCATAAGTAGCCATCACAAGAATATTCAATGAATCGGAGCCAGCCTCTGTAAATTCGACCGTAAGCTTATTCTTTGAAAGTTTTTGCTTCAGTTCTTCTTTGAATATTTCAACTATATCGAATATCTTTTTTTGGTGTTCATAACCAATAGAAACAATATTCGAAAGAACAAAACCATCCGAAAGGTTAAGTGGTTTTGCATAAATAAAATCAGACAATGAATAGAATTTTCTGGTAACACCCTCTACCAAAACAACGACCTGCTCAAGAGTCTGTATAACGACTTTACCGTACGTACCGTCGTTCAAAAGAACATAGTCTTCTGTCTTAGTAGGGAACCATGGTTCTCCCTTAACGACCGGTCTTGAGACAAGGTCTTTTAACTTGCTAATACTAACATATAAAGAACCTCCTTCCAGAGCCTCGTTAACAAGATGGGTTCTTATTCCAACTTTTCTTACAAGCCATGAGCAACCGTTCAACTCTATTCTTTGCCCTTCCCTGACCGTACCCATATCCAAGATTACCCTTATGGCTCCCACAAAATTAAGAACAAGATGTTTGAAAGCCCAAAGTACTGCGCTTATAACAACGATCGCAATTGTGAACAAGAGCCAATCGTTCAATAAAAAAAGACATAATAGACCGGCAATTACACTTATGATCCCTGCAAATACTCCATAAAATGCCATGATCGGCTTAGAGACTGTCAATAATTTTTCTAATCTTAATATTGGTCTTAATATTTTTACCTTAATCAAAAGAAGGAGGCCAAAGATTCCGGCAACAACGAACAGGGATATTAAAATATTTTTGCCTTTGTTGCTAAAGAAATCCTCAAATATTTCTCCTCCGGCCTGCCAAAAACCCTTATTGTTACTTAGCTCATCATCTAAACGTTTTTGTATATTTCTTCTTTCTGTCGTTAATTCTCTTCTAAAATCCGTTATTCTTTTTCTTGATTCGTTTAAAAGTGTTTTGACTTCTGTCGCCTGAGGAACAGATTCAACATCCTTTATATTTACAAGTCCTTCATCTATTTTTCTTACTTTTTCATCTATAATAGACAACTGATCTCTTAGTTTTTCTATCAATCTTGGCCTTGCACTCATTCTTCTAAAACTCTTTACTATAGGAGAAAGGACTTCCTGCACATCCTTTGAAAGATCCCTGTTCTGTTCACTGTTATCCTCTTCTACAAAAATATCCGCATTTGCAGCAGTATTATCAAGATCATCCTCTATAAATAAAAGTTTATAATTAAGCTTGTCTATTTCTTTTTGAAGTCCTTGTCTTCTTTCCGGGTTCTGCTCTAATTTTAAAAGATTTTCTTTTTTGGCAATTTCATTTTTAACAAAATTCATGTCCTCACTTATTGACTGTAGGTCCTGAATAATATCCAGGCTCTCAGATGCCAAATCCTGTGAGTTCAAAGTATTTGCATTAAGAAAACTAGTTAATAAAAATAGGTATAAAAAATATTTTTTCATAGAAAGGGATTATATAGCCAATATCATAAAAAAACTAGAGTTCTTCCATATCAAGGGAATTGGGACCAACATGGCTGTGATAGTAAAATAGAGGACAACTATTTGAGTACTATGAGTCTTACGAAGAGACTTGATACAGACATATGCAACAGAAGCTATTATGGCAGAAGAAAGTGCTAGTATTGCCGGAATGCTCCCAATACTGTCAAAGCTAGGCTTTATCACAAAAAGATATAATGCTCTAATTAACATAATGTAGTATCATTTTAAAAAGAGGTACAGTGACTATGATAAAAGAAAGATTAAAAGAGCTTCGTGCTTTAATGAAAAACCACGGCATCAACGCCTATCTATTAATATCAACAGACCCGCACCAAAACGAATATCTACCTCCATACTGGGACAGGTGCAGATTCATTTCCGGTTTTACAGGAACATATTGTCGCATAATTATAACAGATAAAGAGACAATGATGTGGACCGACGGAAAGGAAGAATTAAAAGTAAAAAAAGACCTTAAAAAAACACCTTATAAATATTACGTTAAGGAACTTGTAACAGCAGATCTTAGAATGGAAATAGAATGGCTTGCAGAAAAATTACCTCGTAATAGCGTACTAGGTATTGATCCCCAAACCGTAACCGTAACACAAATGGACGCGTTAAAAGAACTTTTAAACAACAAAGGGATTAAGGTTAAGTACACGGATCCTAATCTTATAGATCTTTTGTGGGAAAAGAGACCTACACTTTCACAATCTGCTATAGTGTTCAGGGATAAAAAATATGAACCTGTATCCGCTGTAGAAAAAATAAAAAAACTACAAAAGATCATGAAAGAAAAAGGGACAGATGTTCATGTCATTTCAAATTTGGAATCTATTGCAAGATTGCTGAACGTTAGAGGCAACGATATCGAATATACTCCTCTGGTAATATCTTATTTAATAGTAACGTTAGATCAGGTTTTGTGGTTCGTTAATAAAAAAAGGATAAAGGACCTGGAACATGTAACCGCAAACATAATCGCATTTGACTACGAAGACTTCGCAAAAATACTAAAAAACATAACAGAAAAAAGAACCGTACTGGTAGACACCAACGAAATCTCCCAATGGATAATGAACAACATTTCTCCATCGGCAAAAATAGTAAAAGAGACCTCTCCCTTAATTACGTTTAAGGGAATAAAAACGGAAAAAGAACTTAAGCATATAATTCATGCCAACATAAAAGACAGCATCTCTTTAATAAAAACTATCCACTGGATAAAGAACAATGTAGGAAAAAAGAAAATAACTGAATGGGACGTAGCACAAAAAATAGTTGAGTTTAAAAAAGAAGGAAAGGTTTTTATTGATTTGAGTTTTGGAAGCACCGTCGCCTATGGAAAGAATGCCGCAATAATACATTATTCCGCACAACCGGACAACTCTTCCGTAATAAAAAACAAGGGAATGCTTTTGCTGGATGCAGGAGGCAATTATCTTGACGGGACCAGCGATATAACCAGAACTATAAGTGTTGGCGAAACAACAAAAGAAATGAAAGAAAGTTATACCATGGTACTTAAGGGACATTTAAGTTTGGGACAAGCAAAGTTTCCAAAAGGAACACGTGGATACCACTTAGACGTTTTAGCTCGTCGACCAATATGGGATAAAGGATTTAATTTCTATCATGGTACGGGACACGGAGTAGGATACTGCACCTGTGTTCACGAGACTTCCGGTATAGGAATAAGTCCTCTTAAAGTGGCTATTCTTGACGAAGGGATGGTCCTTACCAACGAACCCGGTTATTACAAAGCAGGTCATTACGGCGTAAGAATAGAGAACTGCATTTACGTCGCAAAGAACTCTCACTTAACTAAAATAAACGGTAAAAATACAGTATTGGAATTTAAAGAGTTAACAATGTGCCCTTACGAAAAAACCTTGATAGAAAAGAACATTCTAACCAAGCAAGAAATAGAATGGATAAATAATTACCATTGTCTAGTATTCAAGACTTTAAAGGCACATATAAAAGACAAAAAAATATTAGCGTGGCTAAAGGACGCTTGCGCTACTATCTAGTTCTAAGTTTAGATTCGTTGTCCTTTATGAATTTTTTAAGATCTTCCAATTTTACAAGTAGTCTTTCCCACTGTTCCTTGTAAAGAGTTACAGGAAAACGGCCAAGGCCATAAACAGAAAGTGCGCCCTTTTCGCTAACCTTAAAATAGATTTCACCAGCACCTTTTCTTTTCGCCTTAAGCTGTTCGTTCTCTGCTTTAAGTCTTTCTAGTTCTTCTGCCATTGCTTTTGGGTCTTGGTTTGACATAGTAATTTCACCCCTGTTATTTGTTTAATATTTCTGCTATAGCTATATGGTATTGGCATATTACCATATTATTAAGGTAATGGAGATAGAAAATGAATATAGCAATAATAGGAACCGGAAAAATAGGTAAAGGTATACAAGCCCTGCTACCAAAGGACTGGAAGCTGCTACTGGCGTGTGATGCAGAACATCCTTTGGAAAAAGCACCTAAAGAAACCCTCTCCAACATAGACCTGTTCTTTGAGTTTACAGAGCCAAAAGCTAGTAGGAAGAACATTAACTTTATATGTGGGTCTAAAAAAGGAACAAAAATAGTGTGCGGAACCACAGGATGGAATATTGCAGAGGTTAAGGATAAAGTAATGGAGACCGGAGCCCTACTGCTCCATAGTGCGAATTTTTCCCTCGGTATAAATGCAATAAATAATCTCGTAGCAAACTTATCAAAGGATCTTTCAACAAAGAACGGTTTTAAAGTATCAATGTCCGAATATCATCACGTACATAAAAAAGACAGCCCAAGCGGCACAGCAAAAATGCTGGTAGCTACTATAGAAAGTAATGGGCAGAAATGTCCTATCACAAGCTTTAGAGAAGGAGAAATCCCCGGGATACATATAATACAATTCAAATCTGAATTTGAAACAGTAGAAATAAAGCATGAAGTAAGTTCACGTCAGGTTTTTTGCGCCGGTGCTATTGCAGGTGCTGAGTGGCTATTAAAACAAAATAGACCTGGAATATATAATTCCAACGACGTTATCGCCTAAGAGAATATTAAAATCAGTTCAAGTTTATTTTTAAGTCATTGTCGTAGTGAGTGGGCACCATTCTTAGGTTCGCCGTCGTTTATAGCATTAGTTTGACGATAGCTAGCCCGGGCTAGGGCTAGCCAATTTAAAACGGCGAACCTTAGAATGGTCACAAACGTAGACCATGACTTAAAAATAAACTTGAACTGATTTTAACTTTCTATTGAGAGGGTAACGCAAAAATCGTTATTATCTAGTATCTCTGCTTTTAAGTTAATACCCAAAAGTTCACAGAACGATTTAACAAGAGTAAGCCCTAGCCCACTGTTGTTAACAGATGTCCTCGACTGACTTTTTCTCCACATAGGCTCAAATATATGTGCAAGATCCTGCCTTACAAGATCGGCGTTAGTATTAATTATCCTTAAAGTCTTTTTATCACCATCAACATTTATATCGCACTTTATGGAACCGTTTTCCGCACAATACTGAACTGCATTAGCCAAAAGATTATTCAATATGGAAGAGAACATCGCCTTATCCGTCTCTATCATTACACCGTCAGAAAAACTCGCTTCCAGTTTTAAAGATTTAGCCTCTGTAGCTCTTTTATGTATCTTAACAAGATCACTTAACACCTGAGAGAGGTTAACTTGTTCAAGATTTATTCTTTGTGTTCTGGACTCCATTCTAACCTGGGTCAAGATGGTAGATATAAGATTTTGCATCTGTTTGGCAATATCCAATACATCTGCAAGTATTTTTTTATTATCTACGTTGCTGTCTGGCCAGTTAAGATTAACCTCGGCCAATGTTATCAATTCAGAAAGAGGCGTTTTAAGTTCATGAGCAACATCTGCCGTCAACCTTTTTTCTCTCTTAAAAGCTTCTTCCAGTCGCATCAAAAGTTCATTAAGTTTTTGAGCAATTGGCCTCAGCTCTTTTGGAAGACCGATTGGGCTAAATCTTTTATCCAAACTTTTTGAATCTATATCTGAAACCGAGTCTGCCAGTTTACTTATCGGTGAGACCCCTTTTTTAACAAAATAAGGAACAAGAATAACTATGACCAAAAGGATCAAGAACATTTCTATACTAAGTCTTATACCAAAACTCTGCATATCATGTTTAAGACGGATCTTGCTGCTGGCAAAAACTATTTCTACAGGTTGTTTTGCGAACATTGCACTTAGATTTTCGTCATCGGATGAATACATAAAATGTATGCCGACGGCACGACCCTGTCTACCATCCGGAAGTGTCAGGTCCCAAAACTCCGGCGATTCCAAAGAGCCTGTCCTACGTGGAAGATTGAATTTTTTTAAGGATCTGGATTTTCTTAATGCGTCTCCATTCTCTAACCATATTTGAAAATATTCTGAGTCGGTCTTTTTTTCTATCTCTGGCAGGAACTTATCCAGCTCGTAGTTAAAATCTGTTTGATCCTGTTCCAGCAACGCAGCGATCGTCCTTACCTTAGTACTAAGGTAACTATCAAATCTGTTTAGGCTGGATTTTTGAAAAAAGTAATAAAGATGAAAACCACCTAGCACAACAATAGCCATAATGCCCAGTAAAAGAGTCAGCGTAAGTTTTTTTCTTATCGATAGCATCACTCTATTATATACCCGAAGCCTCTTCTGGTCTTTATTAAAGAGCCAGAGGCGCCTAGTTTCTTTCTCACACTACAAACAACAGAATCAACAACATTGCTCATCACTTCTTTGTTGTAATTGTAAACATGCTCCTCTATTTCTGTCCTGCTTACAAGAGCGCCTCGACGTAAAAGAATATATTCAAGGACCGCATACTCCCGTGGAGCCAGATCGACTTCCTTTCCTTTTTGAAAAGCTTTCTTTTTGGATATATCGACTTCCACATCAGAAAATTTTAAAATATTCTTTTCCGAAGAATATTTTCTCCTTACGAGGGCGTTTATTCTTGCCGCAAGTTCCTCTATTGCAAATGGTTTAGTCAAATAATCGTCTGCACCAATATTCAAACCGCCGACCTTATCTTCCATAGAGTCTTTTGCACTTAAGATAAGAACCGGTGTTTTTTTGCTTTGTCTTAATTTTTTAAGAACAGTTGCTCCATCCATTTTAGGTAACATCATATCAAGTACGACGACATCATAATCATTGTTCTTTGCAAGCCAAAGGCCCTCTTCTCCATCAAGAGCGGAATCTACGACGTAGCCCATATTTTTAAAAGCTTTTTGTAATGATTCCTGAAGCCTTACAGAATCTTCAACTAAAAGTAATCTCATAAACAGTACTTATCTCCTTTAAAAAACGTAATCTAGTATATAAAAAGCAAGCAAGCAATCCATATCGGCATAAATAAACCATTGTAATCATTAAACAATGTTTTTATAAAAATTTTTATTTCCGTAATCTTCCCATAATACTCATGGTGTTAGAATGGGGGACATAATAGCCGGATCATAAACATAAGACCGGTATAAAAAATCTTTAGGAGGATTTGAAAATGAAGAAAGTTCTATTTACAATGGTTGCTTGCCTTTTCGCAGTTAGCGCTATGGCAGTTGAAGCCGCAAAGCCTGCAGTTGAAGTAAAGAAAGCTGAAACAAAAGTAGTTGAAGCAAAGAAAGACGTTGTTGAAGCAAAGAAAGACGTTAAAGAAGCAAAGAAAGAAGTAAAAAAAGCTAAGAAAGCAGCTAAGAAAGAAGTTAAAGAAGAAGTAAAAGCAGTTAAGTAACTTAACGTGTTGTTTGGTAGAGTATCCATAAGGCGTTTAGCGCTGTTTGTTTTTTGTTGCTCTTTAATTATAGGGTGTAGTGGTAACGTTCAAAAAGATGACGTTAAAACAAAATCCTTGGAAGAGACAAAAACAAAAGCAACAGCTACACCAGCCCAAAGCGAGAAAGTTCTTAGTAAGAATGAGGAGACCGCAATAAAAGCATCTGCCTCTGGAGTCCTTTACGACATTGCTCAAGCAAGAGGATTTCTTGCTTCAAAAAATATAAAGGAAGCCCAAAAGGAACTTCAAAAAATAAAAGTGGCGCTGGAACGCATTACGGATACTCTACCGACAGCAATTCTTAGATCACAGATCTATGCAGCTCAAAAAAGACTATCCTACGACTCATCGGAAGAAATAAAATCAGACATGTTCCCTATATATTCTGCGTTGGATGAAATAAGCGACGTAGTATATGTGGTAGATACAAAGAAGTATTTAAAGGAAGCGGAAAAAGCCCTGGTAGACGACGATAAAGAAGAAGCACACAAAGCATTTAGTAAGGCAACGCAAACTTTAATCTATACAGAAATAGATGCTCCTGTTTCTTGGAGTATTGAACATTTAATGAACGCAGAAAAACAGACTGCAAAAAAGAATTTTGTTCAGGCAGATTATGAACTTAAAGCTGCATTAGAAGGCGTTCAAATACTCGCTATTGGTGCATATGATCCTTTGGCAAGAGCAAAGGGAAATTACTGGAGAGCGTTAAAATTCTTTACAGAAAATAGAATTGAAGAAACAAATAAAGAACTATTGAAAGCAAAAGATAATATCAAAAAAATAATCAAACCTAACAAAAAATCCGTAGAAATAATCCAAAAACTCAATGCTCAAATAGAAGAGCTATCCAAAAAAGCATCTAGCAATAGTAAAGTAGTACAATAAGGTAACCACGTCCACAAGTGCGAGCACAATAGGGCCTGCAGCTATTTTTGGATCTGCCTTTATTGAATAAATTATCGCCGGCACAAAGACCCCTAAAAGGCCGGCAGTAGAAACAGCAAGAATAATACTTAAACCGATTATCAAAGAATCGACGAAGTCATGTCTCCACAGAAAAGCTACAGAGAAAACACATACAGCGCTTAACATACCTATCAAAAATGACGTAACAAATTCTCTTTTAAGTATCCTGGAGAGTCTTGCAAAAGACATCTTTGAATGAAGAAGATTTTGTAAAGTTATGGTCATAGCTTGTATACTTACGCTTTCAGACATTGACAGTATCACCGTCATAAACAATGCAAGTATTATAACCTCTTTCAGCATCAACTCATACTGTGAAACAATAAGGGCACAAAGAAGACCACTGGTTAAATTGCATATCAGCCAAGGAAATCTGTCTTTAAATCTTAGCCATGGAGAAATTCGTCTGGAAGCAGAGATGTGAACACCTATAAGCTGAAAAGCTTTTTCCAATTCCTGTCTTTTAGAGAACGCATTAACGTCGTCTGTAAAAAGATTTATATCAACAACACCTTTTAATTTTCCGTGAGCATCTACAACCGGCAATGCCATGAACTTATGTTCAACAAAAAGTTCACTGGCTTGCATAAGAGTTGAGTCCTCTTTTATAGAAGCAACAGGAGTCACCATTATGTCCGATATTTTTTTATTCTCATCACAGGAAAGAAGGCTTCTTACAGGAACAACTCCCAGTAATTTCCCGTTATTATCGACGGCATAATAGTAAATAATACGCTCATGTATACTTTGTTTCCTTAAGGACTCTACAGCCTCTCTAATGGTTTGATTGTGTCTTAATGCAGCAAGCTCCTTAGTAATAAACTTAGAAACAGGCTCGTGCATCAAGGAGGATGGATTTTTTATACTCATAATAAGTTTTTAGCACATAACAGTAAAAAATTTAAGGTCTTTTGACTGCTTTTGTTGGACACACACTGATACACTTATAACATTTTAAGCAATCTTTATCCTTTATTTTCCCTACTTCTTTATATGTTGCAATTTTTATATCAAGCGGACATACTTTTGAGCAAACATTACAAGAAACACAACTCTTATCGACGGAAAGCTGATATTGTCCAATACCTAAAGCCATTTGCATAGTCCCCATCGGACAAAAAGCACACCAGGTTCGCGCTTTCAAAAGCACACCCAACACAAACGCTATTAGTGTTGTAATAAAACACATAAGAATAAAAACGTTTCCCCAGTGATGAATATTAGTGGGAGCTAAAAGAAGTCTGTACGTCATAAAGCCCATAAGCAACACAAACAATGTCCACCTAAAATAAATATTGGTTAAAACTTTTGGGATCTTTCTCTTAAAACTTATTGGTGCAATTATCTTATCCAGAAAAGCTCCTCTTGGACAAAGATTACCACAAACATAACGTCCTCTAAGAAAGCCACCAATTATACCAAGCAACATAGTCGCAGGAACAATAAAACCAATTAGCGGATAGCTCCACCCAAACGTAAGTGTTATTACAACCGGAATTACAAGCAACCAGCGGACAGTATTTCTCTTTAACAACCGCAACCGCCATGTCCGTGGTTACCGTGTCCACCGCAGCTTCCTTCACCACAGCTTGAATGATCACAAGAACCTTTTGTTAATGCATCCAATTCTTCTTTGGTTGCGGGACGACATTCTACTATGCCAACCTTAAAGTTAAGAGTCATTCCTGCAAAAGGATGATTTGCATCAACGGAGACATCGGTATCTGTCACTTTTGTAACAGTAAGATTTATAACTCCAGACGGTGTATCTGCCTGGAACTGCATTCCTACCTCTATTTTCCCCTCAAAACCAAACTGCTCCTTAGGTAGCACATGAACAAGCTCCTCTCGTCTTTTCCCATACCCTTCTTCTGGCGTCACTGTAACATTAAAAGCATCTCCAACTTTTTTTCCTTCCATGGTTTTTTCCAAACCTGGTATTAACGTACCTGTACCATGTATATAGTCCAACGGACCATGAGGTTCTGAGCTACTTAACACTCTGCCTTGATCATCTGTCAGCGTGTAATTAAAAACTACGTACGAATTTTTTGTAATTGTTTCCACTTTAAATCCTCCGAATATTTTTTGTAAAGCTATGTTTTCGCAGAACTTATCAGAGTTTTAGGAGAACACAAAGGATAATATATGTTGCTTTGCCCCGTCAAATAGCGTAATATAGCAGCAGTTAAGACTGAATTCACTAATGCAAACCTATATGGCCCCTTCATTAGAAACATCTGGTCCAACAGGAGATTTCATATCACGAATATACTCTTTACATCTGTAGTAGGCCCTTATGGTGTCGATACCGAGTGGTCAAGCTACAAAAACCCTATGTCTTTGCTCACCAATCAGGTGACCAGAGGACAGCTGTATTTTCAACCCGAAATGTTCAATAATACTTATGCATTTGACCTATTTGCAGCCAACATTCATGCAAATTGTGCAATACTGGACTTTCCTTCTGTAGAACAGCTAATAAAAGTACTAAAGACAGGAAACTGGGACAGAGTAGGCATTTCTGCCATAATACCCAACTTTAACGCTTTGTTAAAAACGTACCAGGTCATAAGAAGTGTGCTTCCAAACGTCTCAATAGATGTGGGTGGGCATATTACCAATGATGGAATGGTGCTTGAAGAAATAAAAAACAAAATGTTAAAGATGAACCCAACAGAAAATTTCCACACATATACAACAAAAGAAGATGCGGTTGTAGATACAAAGCCATCCGTTACTTTTATTAAAATGGACGGTCTTGATTACTATGAAAATCTCAAGGGCGTTGGATTAAAGAACGAAAATATTTTTTATGAACCGCTTCCAAGAGCAAGTGTAAATAAAAGAGCAATGGGACTATCTATATCTGATACAGCAGGTGGAATGATACTATTAGATGTTGGTTGTCCAATGAAGTGTGATTTCTGTTCTACTTCACATAAGTTCGGCGGAAAATTCACAACATATCTTAAAACAGCAGAAGAAATAATGTCTGTAGCTAATGCGCACGAAAAACTTGGACGAACAGAAATGTTCATTATGTCCGAGAATTTTTCATTAGATCATGAAAGACTATTGAACCTTTTGAAACTAATGGAAGAACAGAAGAAGCCTTATACCTACAGCATTTTCTCCTCTGCACAGAGCCTTGTAAAGCTCGGTGTAGAGAACATAGTGAAACTCGGTTACTGTTTTGTTTGGATAGGATTAGAGGAATCTACCGGCAAAACATACAATAAGATGCAGGATATAAACCTAAAAAAACTTGTCAAAGATCTACAGGAACACGGCGTAGAAGTTTTAGGTTCAACAATATTAGGTTTTGAACATCAGCAATTAACAGATCTGGATAAAGAGATCGAGAACGCTCTAAGTTACGAGTGCGTTTACAACCAATTTATGCTCTTTATGCCGATACCGGGAACTGTCCTTTGGGATAAGATGAAGATCAAGGGAACAATAAAAAAAGATTTCCCTTGGATACATGTCCATGGACAATCCGTTCAAAACTGGAATCATCCTAATATCTCGGATAACGATATAGAAAAGAAGCTGGACAATGCATTCAAAAAAGAATTTGAAACATTGGGACCATCTATCTACAGGATGATGAAAGTACATCGTGATGGGTACCTAAAAACTGCTGATTGGGATCACGAACTGGTGCAGATGCGTAGAGCAAAAATGAAAAAAACATTCTTGTTGTACATCCCTGTACTACACGCAATGTATAAAGACCTAAAACGTATGGGACACAAAAAAGCGAAAGAAGTGAACGAATTAAAAAGATCACTAATAAAAATCTCCGGATGGCGCGGCCGTATATACGACCAAGTATTATCCCCATATATGAAACTAGCATTAAGGAAAGAAAGAAAACACTTTGCAAAGAACCTGAAGCTAAAAAGAAAAGCCAGCCCTAAGTGTGTACTTACTCACTACGGGGAAATAGATAATACTTATCCAGCCGGCGTACCTAAACCTAAAACAGGAAACAAGGTAGTCGAAATAACAAAACACATATAGACTTACGTTTATATAGGAGAAGAAATGGAGAATTTAGAAAATTTTAAAAATTTGGGGTTGTCTGACATAACTCTAAACGCATTAAGGGCAAAGGGCTTTGAACAGCCTTCGCCTATTCAAAGTCAGATAATACCTTTGCTATTAAATAGCGAATCAGACGTAATTGGTCAGGCAGCAACAGGCACAGGAAAAACGGCCGCGTTCGCATTACCGATAATAGAAAGATTAAAACATGGTATAGGACATGTTCAGGCGATAATACTAACGCCGACAAGAGAACTTGCAATACAGGTTTCAGAAGAAATCAGTTCCTTAAGAGGAGAAAGAGAGTTCAGGGTTATTCCTGTTTACGGCGGTCAATCAATAGATCTACAACTTAAAAAATTAAAAAAAGGTGTAGATATAGTTGTAGGAACACCTGGCAGAGTATTGGACCATCTTAACAGAAGAAGTCTAAAAATAGACAAGGTCTCTTACATGGTACTGGATGAAGCAGACGAAATGTTGAACATGGGTTTTATAGACGACATGGAAAAGATCATGAAGGAAACAAACCCTGAGAAAAAAACATTATTATTCTCTGCAACAATGCCAAGAAGCATCATGGGTCTGGCAAAAAGATACATGAAAAAATTTGAATTTGTTGCCGCAGAGAATTTAGATGCAGACGTAAACCTTACAGAACAGATATATTTTGAAGTCAGGGGTTCAGATAAATTTGAAGCACTATGCAGAATCATGGATGTTGAAACAGATTTTTACGGTCTTGTTTTTTGTAGAACAAAAATAGAAGTAAGCGACATGGCAGAAAAACTTGCCGGTCGTGGATACGATGCTGATGCTCTACACGGAGATATAAATCAAAGCCAAAGAGAAAAAATACTAGGTAAATTCAGAAAGAAACAAATAAGCATACTTGTAGCAACAGATGTCGCAGCAAGAGGAATAGATGTTCAAAAACTTACACACGTTATTAACTATTCAATACCTCACGATCCAGAATCATACGTACATAGAATAGGAAGAACAGGCCGTGCCGGTAACAAAGGTACAGCAATAACGTTCATAACTCCATCAGAGTACAAGCAGTTGCTATATATACAAAAATATACCAACACAAAAATTAAAAAGGCCGAGATACCAAAAGTCGGCGACATACTGAAGATCAAAAAAGCAAAAATAGTACAGCAGCTTGCAGATATAATAGAGAATTCCGATAACTCTGAATATAAAAAGTGGGCAGAAAAAACTGTAGAAAAATACGATGCTATTGATGTTATTGCGGCACTGTTAAAACACTCTTTTCAGGATGATCTTGATGACAGCTCATACAGTGAAATAGACAACACCCGTAACTCCAGCCACAGTGGTACAGGCACAACAAGACTGTTTGTTGCAATGGGAAAGATAAGTGGTATGAATCCTAAAAAACTTGTTGATCTGATAAAACAAAAAGCCGGGTTAGACAACCTTAGGGCTAGCGATGTTCAGGTGTTAGATAAGTTCTCTTTTGTAACAGTACCATTTGAACAGGCAGAGTTAATAATAAACAGTTTCCATTCTGACGATAGACGTGGAAAAGCTATAATCACAAAAGCAAAACCTAAAAAGTAAACATTAAGAGTTAGTGTTTCTTTTTTCATCATTGTCTTCGGTCTCGGTCATATTCTAAGGTTAGCCGTTTTGCATTGGCTGACCCTGGCCCGAGTTCAGCTATCATTCAACAAATGTTTTAGACGTCGGCTAACCTAAGAATATGATCCTCTCCCTACGCCTATATGATGAAAAAAAAGAAACACTAGCTCTTACTCTCACTCTTAGATCTACAAATAAAAAGCGGCAGGGAAAAACTCCCCGCCGCTTTTTTATTAAAAACTAAAAAAGATTCTTAGTTACCTATTGTTCCCCAACAATCTATCCAGGTATTTTCGCCATCAGGCACAAGACCCAGGCTATCGCATTTAGTATTAAGATCTGCCTGATCAACTGCCACAGTCACTTCGCTCGTATCTGAACAATCCCATGCTTCAGATGCTGCAACAAAGGTTATAGCCTGAGATTCAGCTGTAGGATCTTCCGTAGGTACTGTACCTGCATTAACTACACTGTAATTATCTCCAGTGGTCCAGTCAGCAAGAGGCTTTGTTGTATCCCCTGCCCAACTTTCAGGATCTCCTGTCCCATAAGTAAAAACTGATTTCAATGAACCGTCACCCACAGCAAGTTTATGTAGGTCTGAATCTGTACCATTCAAGAGTTGAAATTCAGAATAGACATGGTTCGCATACGCGCCACTACCACCACAAGTTCCACACTTTCCACCCTGAGAGCCAGAAACTTTTAATCTGTCAGCGTATTGATTAAATGTAGCCTTTTGATAATTATAGTTGTTCGCATCCACGGTCCAATTGGTCAATGCAGTGATCACTTTTTCCGTATAGTTCAAATCACTGTTTATTTTTCCTACTGTTGTAAAATGACTCTTCCATGTTTGTCCACCACCAGTTTCTATGTTCTTGCTGACTATATTAACATTTTCACCCTCTATAACCTGATGCATATATTCTGACTGTAAAGGACTTGCTGCAGTTCCTCCCATACAGTTGAACATCTCAAACTCTGTTATAGAATCACCAGTCTTGACTATTTTGAACTTCATTACAGGAAGGGTATTTGTACTGTTAGGATTCGGGCTACCTCCTGCAAAATTTAACGTTACAGTATGAAATTGACCGTCGTAAATATTTACTCCGCTTGCATCAATTGTAGCCTTATTCGCATCAGAAGCTACTGTGTTTTGAATGTAACAAAGAATTTTGTCCGCCTGAGCAGCCCTGTTTAATGATTCTCTGCTCAAATTGAACATTTCACACATTCCTCTACTACTAGTACTGTTAAAAGAACTAGCTGTTGTTCCCCAGAAAGGAAGACCAGTCGTTGCTGCATTCACTTTTACAGAACTTGAACTCGCACCGCTTGTAATAACGGGACTTGTCATTTTGGGAAGCTTGTCCATTGTACTAACACCACTTCCACCACTACCGCCACCGCAAGATGCCAAAAGAATTGTTACTCCGATCAAACACAAAAGTTTTTTCATCCTTAAACCCTCCTTTAAAGATAATATTAACAAGAGCAATATTGTACCCTTCTTTTTGCAATAGACAATTGAAAGCAATAAAATTTATGCTACTATGTTGCCATGTTGAAAAAACTAGAAATTTATATAGCAAGAATAGAGAGTTACGTTCTCGTTGTTGGTCTTCTAACAATGATAGCAGCAGGCACGACACAGGTAATACTGCGTAATTTTTTTAATACAGGTCTTGAATGGGGAGACATGCTGGCTAGAGCACTAGTTCTTTGGGTAGGATTTGTAGGAGCTAGTCTCGCGACCAGACGCGGAAAACATATAAATATTGAACTTGTATCAAAATTCATAACAAACCCAAAACTCTCTGCAATAAGGGAAAGGATCGCAACAGCCATTGCTCTCATTATTTCTACAATACTTTCTGTTGAAGCCATAATATTTACCTACGCGGAAAAAGGAAACGATATGATCGCATTTTTAAATGTTCCAACATGGGTCATCTTTTTAATAGTACCGATTTCGTTCGTTCTCATAACATTAAGGTTCCTTATTGAATTGATAACGGGACACAGCATAGAGGCAAAAGACTTATGACTATACTCGTTATACTTTTAATTATTTCTGCTTTTATAGGCGTACCTGTCTTTCTTATATTAGGAGGAGCGACATTAATTGGTTACACAGCTGCTGGCGACAATTTGTCCAGCCTCTTTATAGAAGTTTATAAAATTGCAACCAATCCTATGTTTATAGCGATACCTCTTTTTATATTCGCAGGCTATGCAATGTCTGCAAGTAAAACACCCCAGCGACTTGTTAACCTTAGTAGAGCGTTAATTGGTTGGTTCCCCGGAGGACTCGCTGTCGTATCACTTGTTATATGTGCTTTTTTTACGGCTTTCACAGGAGCTTCCGGCGTAACCATAGTTGCAATGGGAGGACTCCTATACCCTATCCTTATAAAAGAAAAATATGGTGAAAAATTTTCCTTAGGCTTACTCACAACAACAGGGAGCCTTGGACTTTTATTTCCACCAAGTCTTCCTTTAATATTGTATGCCGTAATAGCAGGAAATGCTTATTCCTCCATTATTACAGGTTCTGTGATAACAGTAGACAAGTTATTTCTTGCAGCACTAATACCTGGCATACTCCTAATTGTAGCACTGTCTATTTACTCTGTTATAGTCGGAAGAAGAATCGGAGTAAACAAGATCCCTTTTAATAAAGGAGAACTTTGGAAAGCCATAAAAGAAGCAAGATACGAAATCCCTCTTCCTATAATAGTCCTAGTAGGAATATACGGAGGCCTATTTACAGCAAGTGAAGCTTCCGCTATTGCTGCCGCTTATGTTCTAATAGTGGAAATCTTTTTATATAAAGACATTTCAATCACAAAAGATCTTCCTAGAATTATAAAAGAAAGCAGCATCCTTATAGGCGGATTAATGGCCATTATAGGAATGGCTCTTGCATTCACGAATTATCTTGTAGAAAGAGAAATCCCTTTTTTACTCGTAGATCTGATAAAAACTTATGTTTCATCCAAAATCGTTTTCCTTATGATCTTAAACATTTTTTTAATAATAATATGTATGATGGACAATTTTTCTGCCATCCTGGTTGTAGTTCCTTTGATAATACCGCTAGCTAATGCGTTCGAAATTCAACCATTACATCTTGGAGTAATTTTCCTTATAAATCTTGAGATCGGATTCTTGACTCCACCAATAGGACTCAACATTTTTATTTCAAGCTTCAGGTTTAAAAAGAATTTTTTGGAAGTCTTTAAGGCAACAATACCATTCTACCTTGTACTTTTAGTATGTTTGCTGTTAGTAACATATATCCCATGGTTAACGTTGTGTTTGATTAAATAAAAGGAGTTAATTAATGTTCGAGCGAATAGTTGGATTGGTAGCGGGCTCAGAAGAAACAGGCCTTTTAATAATTTTTTTACTTCTTATAGCATGTGGTCTTGGTCTTCCAATACCGGAAGATGTCAGCATCGTTGCAAGTGGCATACTTGTTTCTGCGAGAACAACAAGTTTCTTTAATGCATTTATCGTTTGTATAATAGGTATAATAATCGGTGACAGTACAATTTATTGGATGGGAAGACTGCTTGGCAAAAAACTTTTTAAGTTGCCTGTGCTTTCAAAAATATTCCATGAAAACCTTTTATCAGTTGGAAAAACGGCGTTTCATCGTTATGGAAACAAAATAATCTTCTTTGCAAGATTCTTGCCAGGGCTAAGAGCTCCAATCTACTTTTTTGCAGGCAGCGTTAAAAAGCCATTCTTATTTTTTGTTATTATGGATGTAATTGCAGCATCCATATCTATCCCAATATGGATTTATGTAGGAAAAATATTCGCAGAAAACGTCCCTGCATTGGAAAAAGCCATAAAGAGTTTACAACTTGGATCAATATTAATCGTTCTATTCGCGATTATGCTTATTATTGGAGCGCACTTCCTTAAAAAGGGATTTATGCAACGTATAGAAAGACGCAAGAACAAAAGAGAAAACTAGATTAGGCTAAAATCTATAAAGAGGTTAAACCAATGATAAAAAACTTTGTTGATTCCAAATTCAATCACTTTAACTCACTAACATTAAAACAAGCAGCTGTAAGTTACGTTGACCAGATAAAGAAAGACAACAAGATGATGATAACGATGGGCGGAGCAATGAGTACTGCGCTAATTGGCAAGATGGGACTTGTAGACATGATAAATAAAGGTGCTGTACATGCAATAACCTGTACAGGAGCAAACCTTGAAGAAGACGTTTTTAGACTTATCGCAGATTCACAATATAAAATAATACCTGAATGGAGAACACACAGAGCAGAAGAAGACCTAGAGCTTGGAAAAACGCATGCTCGTGTAACAGATATCGCTATCCCGGAAGAGTACGCAATAAGAAAACTAGAGAAGATAGTTTTGGAAGAATGGCAGGACGCTTTAAAAACAAATACACCAAAATTCCCTTATGAATTCATGTATAGCCTGTTCAGAAAAGAGAAGATACAGCCTCTAATAGAAAGACCTTTGGAAGAGAGCTGGGTGTACGCAGCTTTCAAGAAGAACATCCCTATATTTGTTCCGGGTTGGGAAGATTCCACTCTTGGAAATATTTTTGCGTCATATTGCACAGAAGTTAATCCAAGACCGGTAAAATTAAAATCTTTTGTAGTAAAGTCAGGTATCGACGTAATGTTAGACCTTATAAATTGGTACAAAACTACCGCTAAAAAGACCAAAATCGGTTTTTTCCAGATTGGAGGAGGAATATCCGGAGATTTTCCTATTTGTGTTGTTCCTTTGCTAAGAGCAGATCTTGAATTCAATGATGTACATCACTGGAGTTATTTCTGTCAGATCTGTGATTCAACAGAAAGTTACGGTTCATACTCTGGTGCTCGACCAAACGAAAAAATATCCTGGGATAAATTGGATACAAAGTCACCAAGTTTTGTTATAGAAAGTGATGCGACCATAGTTTTGCCTTTGATGTTCAGTTACATAACTGAGTCCTTATAAAAATAAAAGGTTGCGTTAATATTATTAACCACTACAATATTAGCTAGCTAAGGCTAAAAATTTTTATAGGGGGAAAACCATGGCTTGTAAGAAAACAAAAAAATGCTGCAAAAAAGTTGCAAAAAAGAAAGTTGCAAAGAAAGCAGTAAAGAAAGTAGTTAAGAAAGCAAAGAAAGCTAAGAAAGCAAAAAAGAAATAACCACAACGTCGATGAAAAGAATTAACGCCCGTTCTTAGGAATGGGCGTTTTTTTATTTAAAATTATATCGTATACCTAATCTAAAATTTCCTGAAAAAGTTCTTTGTTCCAAGAAAGCTGAGTACTAGCACTTTGCATTGAAACTATAAGTAATGTCTCTGTTACTTCTTCTTTTGTTGCGCCAGCCTCTAGTGCTTTTTTAAGATGACTCTCTGTGCAATGCTTACATCTGGAAACTGATGCTACAGCCATCTGCACCAATTCCCTTGTTTTTTTATCTAATATAGATTTTTCTCCACATGTTAATTTGAAATGTTGAAAAGCAGCACCAAGTTTAGGTGATCGTTTTATGTACCACAACTTATCTTTTTCCATCTTTACAGCCTCCTAAAAAACTTTTTCCTAAAAAATAAAGCTACACTTACTAACCCTATCAACACCGGAACTTCTACCAATGGCCCAATTACAGCAGCAAATGCCGCCCCGTGCTCAATACCAAAAGTTGCTATCGCAACAGCTATTGCAAGTTCAAAATTATTAGACGCTGCCGTAAAAGAAAGGGTCGTTGCCTCTTTGTAATTTGCACCAAACTGTTTGCTAAGCCAAAACGAGATAAAGAACATTAGAACAAAATACACTAACAATGGAATAGCTATCCTTATTACATCAAACGGTAATTGAACTATATATTCACCCTTTAATGAGAACATCACCACAATTGTAAATAAAAGCGCTATCAGCGTTATAGGACTTATTTTTGGTATGAACTTTGTGTGATACCACTCTTTGCTTTTAATATTTATTAATGAATACCTGGTTATTATTCCAGCTATGAAAGGAATACCTAAATATATAAAAACGCTTTTTGCGATCTCGCCTATCGTTATGTTGACCACGGCACCCTTAAGACCCAACCATGTAGGAAGTACCGTTATAAAAACATAAGCATAAATGGAAAAGAACAGTACCTGGAATATTGAGTTAAAAGCTACAAGCCCTGCACAATACTCTGTATCACCCTCAGCCAGATCATTCCAAACTATTACCATGGCGATACATCTTGCCAGCCCTATCAATATAAGACCGATCATGTATTCCGGTTTGTCGTGCAGAAAAATTACCGCCAGAACGAACATTAGTATTGGTCCTATTACCCAGTTCTGGATTAAAGATAGCGTAAGGACTTTCTTGTTCGTAAAGACACGCCCCATCTCTTCATACTTAACTTTAGCAAGAGGAGGATACATCATCAGTATCAGTCCAATGGCTATAGGAACTGATGTCGTTCCAACGTTGAACTTGTTTATGAATGGCACTACTCCCGGAAAGGCGTACCCGAGCATTACGCCTATGAACATCGCCAGAAATATCCATAGAGTTAAGAACCTATCAAGAAATTTTAAATGTTTGGTCATCTTGCCCTCCTTAATTAAAAACAATAATAGTGTAATAAACACCTACAATTATAAAAACAACGCCAGTGACTCTTCTTGCATAGAGTTCTAATTTACTGACTTTATTAATCCATAAGCCAACCGCTTTAACGCCAAGTGCTGTTAAAACAGCAAAAGCGAGGACGGGTAATCCAGTAGCAAAACCATATACAAAAGGCAGAACAACTCCAATATTTGAACTTAAGGACAATGGAATTAAACTCCCAAAAAACAATGCAGCAGAAACAGGACAAAAAGATAAAGCAAAAATAAAGCCTAAAACAAAAGAACCAATAATTCCCGAATTTGAGAGCTTTTCAAATTTATCCTTAGATATAGAGATGCTTTTTATATTAAACTTTACAACATCAATTAAAAAAACACCGATCAATATCAAAATTGGACCCAACGCCATATTCATGTATTTTTGTAGAAAATTAGCCGTAGTAGGGATCCCTATAAAAGATCTTACAACAACAAACCCTACAACTGAATAAGCCAGCATTCTGCCTATTGAATAGAAAAGACCAGATATAAACACAAATTTGGGATGAGCGATCTTTTTAGATATAAACGTTACGGCAGCAACATTAGTCGCCAAAGGGCATGGGCTTATGGAAGTTAAAATGCCCAGCCAAAATGCAGTAACTAAAACTAACATATTCCCTCTTCTATTACTTAGTTCTTTAAATACCCTGCGACCTCATTCTTAACATAGTCTACAAACTTTTTCTTATCCCTGGAATATTCCCATATTTTGTCTAAATTTTTATATTGAACTTCCTTACCATTTTTTGTAACAGAAACTATCAGCGTCTTTGTATACAACTTGTAATCATTAACATAGTGCTCATTGTTCTTTTCTTCAATATTTATAGCCTTAAAATCAACTCTCCCTGATCCAATTTCCTTCTTAAAATATTTTTCTACAGCTTCTCTTGAATAACTTTCCATATTCCTGCACGTAGGGCATCTCATTTTACCGTGGAAGTAATACACGTTAATTACTGTCGCTGCCGCTGGTTGTTGCGTTTTGGCAAAAGCGGTAAAAGACATAAAGACAACAAACAATACTATAATATTTTTCATAGTTTCTCCATTATAAGCTTCACGGCCTTCTCTATATTGTCGTCGTTACAAGGAGTTTTACCCTTTTCAAACCCTAAGTCTTTAAGGTTAAAGCTTTTGGTTTTTAGGCCCTTAGATTCTAAAAGTTTTTTAGCACAAGAAACAGGACAACCATCTATCGCTATGATCTGGTCGACTGATTTTACGGACTCAATCATTCCTGTTAAATCCGCTCCTATACCCGCGAGGCAACCCATACCGGAGATACAAGAGCCACCATCGCCTTTTGCTGCTGCTTTTGCCATGCGTCTTGCTACTTTATCTGTAAGTTCTCCTACATCAGAAGCTCCAGAACAAGCATAGACCACACTGGAAACACCACCACAAGAACATGAACACTTAGCCATATCTTACCCCCTTAACATACTTTTTATTTCTTCAACGCCAAGTATTTCTATTTTCATCTTTGCCGCTCCTTAAAAAATTAAATTAAAAAGATAGCCGACCATTAATATTCCAAATCCGACTATTCCGATAAAAATTATTATTAAACGTAATTTCAGAACTTTTCTTAAGATAATCATCTCCGGCAAAGAAAGACCTATAACAGCCATCATAAATGCCAGCACTGTTCCAAGAGCAGCTCCCTTCTCAAGCAATGACTGAACTATTGGGATTATGCCCGCTGCATTGGAATACAACGGTATACCAATAAGAACGGCAACAGGAACAGACCACAATGCGTTCTTACCCATTATAGAAGCCATATAGTTCTCTGGTACGTACCCATGAACAAACGAACCTACGGCGATACCTGCAACCAGATAAGGCCAAACTTTATAAACGATATCTTTTATACTGCCAAACCCAACGCTTACTCTTTCCTGCCAATTTAAAGCGTATCCCTCTTTTACTGAACCCTGAGCATGACTTTTATAGACCCACTCTTCCACATATTTCTCTAACTTTAGTTTTCCTATTACCCAACCGGAGACGATTGCAATAAGTAATCCCGTCGCCATATATAACAAGGCTACCTTCCAGCCAAACAGCCCAAACAGTAGAACAAGTGCAACTTCATTGACCATCGGTGCGGATATCAAGAATGAGAAAGTAACTCCAAGAGGAACTCCCGTCGTAACAAAACCTATGAAAAGTGGTATCGCGGAACATGTACAGAACGGCGTTGTAACTCCTAAAAGAGCAGCCAAAACATTACCTGTAAATTCTTTTTTCCCGGACAATATCTTTCTGGTCCTCTCCGGAGTAAAAAAGGTCCTTACGATCCCTACTACAAAAACTACCATAATAAGAAGGATCAGCACCTTAGGTGCTTCAAATATAAAGAACTGGATCGCAGAACTTATTTTTAAGGATGGATCAAGTTTAAATAAAGAATATGTTATCCACTTGGATATGTCCTCTAACTTTAAAAACAGGAATATCGACGGAACAAATAAAAGCAAAATGTTGGTTATGGTATCCACCACATTATTACTTTTCTTAGGCGCAATAGGTTTGTTACAACATTCACTCATTTTTTTATCACCTCGCAACAGCCTCCCTCTACTTTTATAGCTTTTATGTTCACAAGGGCATCTGTTATTTTTTTATGGGCTGACGTTAAGATCCTGGAAACGGTTGAACGATGAATTTTCATTTGCTTTGCTATTTTATCCTGTTCAAACTCTTCAAGGTGAGAAAGTCTTAACACTTCAAATTCATCTACAGTTAAAATAACCCCTTCAAGTTCAGCCAAAGTTTTACACTTTGGTCTAAAGCATCTTTCGCCAGGACTACATTTAATAAACCTTGTTTTTTTTGGTCTCAATGGACTAACTCCTTATTATGCACATGTGTGCATAATAAAGGCGAAAGCTCCAAAAGTCAACCTCGTGGATAAACTAATGTAACAATAATAGGGTTATGACTTAAGACTTATTTTTTTTGGTTATTGTCTTAAGTGAGCGTAACAATCCTTAGGTCCGACGAAAGTTTAAACAATTGTTTAACGATTGCCAGCCCGGTCCTATAGGGATGGCCAATTAAAAACGGCGGACCTTATGAATTGTAGCGAACAAAGACCATAACCAAAAAAAACAAGTCTTAAGTCGTGACCTTTTTTATTTTATCCAAAGGTCCTGTATAAACCTAGGTGAATACCACCCGCCTGTAGAATCACCACCCATACATATATTCAGATGTGTACCAGAATATGTAGCTACAACAGGATAGTTGTCTATGTGTGCATAAGAAGTCTTATCAACTAAGATAACTCCATTAACGTAAAGTCTGTTGCCACCCCATGCCATGTTGCTCCATGCATCATATAAGGATAAAAATTCTTCTGGGTTCGAAGAATTTGCAGATATCTGTAAATAACCAAAGCCACCAGTATTACCACAACCACCAAGACCTAAACTACAATCAAGAACCTCAGATCGTGCACTTACTTTTAATTTAACCTGTGTAAACGCAGGAACATTAACTACGTCAAAACAATTCAATGCGTTTGCTTCTCCCCAACCAACTCCATAAGTTCCGTAAACGGGAACATTACCATAAGCAGTATTATTGTAAGACGCTGCAATATCGGAAGTATCACCAAAAACAGACAGGTCCGATATCGTAGTCGTATTGTCGTTTATTATTCTCATCCATCCACCATTGGTCATATCACAATAAGCAGTTACTGACGGTGTTAATGTATTATTATCATAATCTATCTGATAATAACCATCTATAGACGACGGATCATCTGCTAAATAAGCAGCACAAGATGTTAGATCAGTGCCACCAGCTGGTTCAGGGTCGTTGGTACCTAAGGGAAGAAGTTCGTTTTTATTAGAACTTGGGTCGTTAGAACTAGAGTTATTGTTGTTAGTAATTGTCTGTTCAACTACAGCTGGCAAACAAGAACTAAGCACAACCAACAAAACAGTAAGAATAAAATAATTAAAAACTTTCACTAAAGGCCTCCAATAAAATAAATAGTTTTGAACGAGCGCAACAATAGCATTTTTCATTAGTTCTTGGCCAGTACTTTATAAGATTCAAACAACGATACCAATAACTTCTCTGGTAAAATTAGCAACAAATATCAGTAAGTTATGACGAAAAGCCCTGCGTCAAAAAAACATCAAAAGCCGGAGTTCACTCCGCATTCCCTATTGAATATTCTCTTTAGCAATAGCTTTATATTTATTGAGTTCTATTTCCTGATAACTCATTAGTATACTTGGACGAATTTGTTTAATTTCTAAAGCCAGATCAACCAGATATTTTATTTGTTTATACCTACTCGGGTTATCTACATCATTTGCAAGCCATCTTAGCAGACCATTATCAACTAATATCTGAAAAAACGTTATTGGATTTTGCAAAGAACCAACACTTAAAGGGAGCTGAGCCAACCATGTTTCATAAGTTTTTTTAAAGGTTTTGTCATATAATCTTGCCCTTAAAAAGCTCATAATTTTAGAATCTAAAGCCGAATCATTGGGTTTATAGCCACTATATCCTCTGAATTCGGTATATCGTTCATAAGAAGTTATAAACTCGTCATAGAGATCATTATATTTCGACCCAAAAATAAAACTTTTAGAATTATCTAAAAGGATCTTTAGTTTAAAAAGGTTATACTCTGCCAACTTATCCGAACCTTGTTCCAAAAAATAATACAATAAATTGTTTTCTGATGTAAACAAAAGGCTCAATTCTTCTTCTTTTATTTCATTTTTTAAAATAATCTCGTCTGCCTTTTCTATTGCTTTTTTATATGAAAGAGTTTCCTTAATTATGTTTTCCTGCTTCTGTATCGGAGTATCTACTTCTGCTGTCTGCAATTTAACACCCCACACATGACCTGGAACTAAGTTCAAATTGTCTATTCTTTCCTGCGAAATCTCTTTAGGATCTTTATTATAAACTGAACGCTGGGTCGCCAACCAACGGGCAAGGCTTAATTCGAAAGCATCCATTGCAACGTTCAAAGATCGTGAAGGATCTCTACCGTACTTCTCCTTAAACTCTTTGTATGCTTGATACATCTTTTCCCACTCAGCATCTTTTGAGTTCCACACATGACCTGGAACTAAGTTCAAATTGTCTATTCTTTCCTGTGAAATCTCTTTAGGATCTTTATTATAAGCTGAACGCTGGGTTGACAACCAATGGGCAAGACTTAATTCAAAAGCATCCATTGCAATGTTCAAAAATCGTGATCGTGAAGGATCTCTACCGTACTTCTCCTTAAACTCTTTGTATGCTTGATACATCTCCCCCCACTCAGCATCGTTTGAGTTCCACACATGACCTGGAACAAGCTCAAGCAAAAGTCTTTTTACTTTGTTAATCCTTTTATGTTTGTATTCATTTCTTTGAGACTTAAGCCAATTAAAAAGAGCAGACTCGTATTTGTCATCTGATCTGCTGCCAGGATCTCTTTTATTCATTTCCTTAAAGGCGTTGTATTTTTGATATGTATTCCACCAAGAAGAAGCCTTAACTAAAGAGGGTACTCCAGTTTTTAGAAGGTCTTCATAAGAAAAACCATCAACTGTTAAAATAGTGCTTCCTTGAGGTGTCTCTTCAAAAGTATAAAGAGTATTGTATGGATCTCCCTCCCTCTTCCATTTGTCTGGATAAATATCATCTTGATAAAAAACTAACCCTCCAACAACTTTTGTTATTTTAGCGCTCTTCGGTGCTGTTAAACCATTCTCTGTGCCCATTTCTCCGTCTGATGTAGTTTCTAGAATATCCGACGAACTTTCTTTTAGGGTCTTTTTGTTTTTTTCTTGTTTATTTGTATTCATAGGTCGAACTTCCCACACATGACCTGGAACTAAGTTCAAATTGTCTATTCTTTCCTGCGAAATCTCTTTAGGATCTTTATTATAAACCAAACGCTGGGTTGACAACCACTCGGCAAGACTTAATTCGAAAGCATCCATTGCAATATTCAAAGATCGTGAAGGATCTCTACCGTACTTCTCCTTAAACTCTTTGTATGCCTGATACATCTTTTCCCACTCAGCATCGTTTGAGTTCCACACATGACCTGGAATTGAGTTCAACTTGTCTATTCTTTCCTGCGAAATCTCTTTAGGATCTTTATTATAAGCTGAACGCTGGGTTGACAACCAACGGGCAAGACTTAATTCGAAAGCATCCATTGCAATGTTCAAAGATCGTGAAGGATCTCTAACATACTTCTCTTTAAACTCTTTGTATGCTTGATACATCTCCTCCCACTCAGCATCTTTTGAGTTCCATACATGACCTGGAACAAACTCAAGCAAAAGTCTTTTTACTTTGTTAATCCTCTTATGTTTGTATTCATTTCTTTGAGTCTTAAGCCAATTAAAAAGGGCAGACTCGTCTTTGTCATCTGATCTGCTGCGAGGATCTCTTCTATTAATTTCCTTAAAGGCTTTATATTTTTGATATTTAATTCCACCAAGAAACCTTAACTAAAGATGATGTTCCAGCTTTCAGAAGGTCTTCATAAGAGACACCATTAATTGTCAGAATAGAGCTTCCTTGAGGTGTCTCTTCAAAAGTATAAAGAGCATTATATGGATCTCCCTCCCTCTTCCATTTGTCTGGATAAATATCATCTTGATAAAAAACTAACCCTCCAACAACTTTTGTTATTTTAGCGCTCTTCGGTGCTGTTAAACCATTCTCTGTGCCCATTTCTCCGTCTGATGTAGTTTCTAGAATATCCGACGAACTTTCTTTTAGGGTCTTTTTGTTTTTTTCTTGTTTATTTGTACTCATAAGTTGAACTTCCCACACATGACCTGGAACTAAGTTCAACTTGTCTATTCTCTCCTGTGAAATCTCTTTAGGATCCTTATTATAAGCTGAACGCTGGGTCCCCAACCAACGGGCAATTTTTAACTCGAGGACGTCCATTGCAACACTCAAAGATCGTGAAGGATCTCTACCGTACTTCTCCTTAAACTCTTTGTATGCTTGATACACCTCTTCCCACTCAACATCTTTTAGGTTCCATACATGACCCGGAACAAACTCAAGCAGAAGTCTTTTTCCTTTGTTAATCCTTTTGTGTTTGTATTCATTTCTTTGAGTCTTAAGCCAATCAAAAAGGACAACTTCGTCTTTATCATCTGACATACTGCCAGGATCTCTTTTCATTTTTTCCTTAAAGGCTTTATATTTTTGATACGTATCCCACCAAGCACCCTTAACTAAAAATGAGGCTCCAGCTTTCAAAAGATCTTCATAAGAAAAACCATCAACTGTTAAAATAGCGCTTCCTTGAGATGTCTCTTCAAAAGTATAAAGAGTATTGTATGGATCACCATCCCTCTTCCATTTGTCTGGAGAAATATCATCCTGATAAAAAACTAACCCTCCAACAAGTTTTATTACTTTAGCTTTCTGAGGTTGCGTTGACCCACTATCTGTGTCCGTAATATCCGATGAACCTTCTTTTAGGTCATTTTTGTTTTTCTCTTGTTTATTTGTACTCATAAATCGAACTTCCCACACATGACCTGGAACTAAGTTCAACTTGTCTATTCTCTCCTGTGAAATCTCTTTAGGATCTTTATTATAAAAACGACGTTGGTTCATTAACCAATAAGCAATTTTTAATTCGAAAGAATTCATTGCAACACTCAAAGATTGTGAAGGATCTCTACCGTACTTCTCCTTAAACTCTTTGTATGCTTGATACATCTCTTCCCACTCAGCATCGTTTAAGTTCCATACATGACCCGGAACAAACTCAAGCAGAAGTCTTTTTACTTTGTTAATCCTTTGATATTTGTATTCCTTTCTTTGAGACCTAAGCCAACCAAAAAGAGCGACCTCGTCTTTGTCATCTGACATACTGCCAGGATCTCTTTTCATTTTTTCCTTAAAGACTTTATATTTTTGATATGTACCCCACCAAGCACCCTCAACTAAAAATGATGTTCCTGATTTCAAAAGGTCTTCATAAGAAAGACCATTAACAGTTAGGATAGCGCTTCCTTGAGGTGTCTCTTCAAAAGTATAAAGAGTATTGTATGGATCACCATCCCTCTTCCATTTGTCTGGAGAAATATCATCCTGATAAAAAACTAACCCTCCAACAACTTTTGTTATTTTAGCGCTCCTCGGTGCTGTTAAACCATTACCTAAAGCCATTCCGTCGTCTGATGTTGTTTCTAGAACATCAGACGAACTTTTTTCTTGTTTATTTGTACTCATAAGTAGAACTTGCCATATATGACCTGGAACTAAGTTTAACTTCTCTATTCTCTTTTGCGAAATTTCTTTAGGATTCTTATTATAAGCCAAACGCTGGGTCCCTAACCAACTGGCAATTTTTAATTCGAAAGAATTCATTGCAACACTCAAAGATCTTGAAGGATCTCTACCGTACTTCTCCCTAAACTCTTTATATGCTTGATACATCTCTTCCCACTCAGCATCTTTTGAGTTCCATACATGACCTGGAACAAACTCAAGCAAAAGTCTCTTTTCTTTGCTAATTGCTTTTTGATAATATGCAACTCTTTGAACACTAAGCCAAGTAGCAAGAATCCGCTCATCTTTATCATCTGACGTGGTATTAGGATCTCTTCTATTAATTTCCTTAAAGGCTTTGTATTTTTGATATGTATCCCACCAATATAGTTTAACTAACGATGGTGCTCCTGATTTTAGTAGCCCCTTATAAGAAACACCATCAACTGTCAAAATAGAGTTTCCTTGAGATGTCTCTTTAAAGGTATAAAGACTCTTGTATGGATCACCCTCCCTCCTCCATTTATCCGGATAAATATCATCCTGATAATAAACTGCTCCTCCAACAAATTTTGTTACTTTAGCTTTCTTAGGTGCTGTTAAACCATTATCTGTTTTCTTTTCTACTTCTAATTCTGGATAGGCCACCTTTATTTTCTTTAATAACGTATCAAGTTCTTGTATAGACTTTACCGCCACGCTTATTCTAAAGACGTTTTCTCCCGACGAAGACATAACAACGTCGGAGTATAACTTAGACCCTTTTGGAAGTGACTTCATAAAACTTTCTAATTTTACAGACATATTAGTAACAGTTTTATCCATTGTAGAAACGACTACCGTTGGAAAACCATCTGGAGTCCAATCTTCATAAATTAAATCAACATCTTCCCTAAACTCCTCTGTAAGACTGTACGGTGTTTTTTCTACCTTAGCGACATTCTTCGTTACATTATATACATCGTCATATGTACCTAGTTCACTCGTCGGTTTAACAGCTGAAGAATTCTTGGCGGCCAAGTTTATTGCGGACATCAATGTTATCAGTCCGGAATTTATCGCCGTTTCGTAAGCAAAGTCTATCGCCTTTCCATAAGCAGCTTGCATCTCTGACAAAGACAAATTATCTCCGTTCTGGCTTTGAATAACTTTCCTCACATTTGAATACGTATCATATTCCAAATATGTCCTAACGCCGGCATAAGAAGTCCCTGCCACAAATAAGACCGTAGACGTTGTCCCTAATGCTCCAGCATATGTCGTCAACATCGAAATACCTACATAAGGTGCAACTACTGCAAAAATAGCGCAGGCTCCACCGACTATATATGTCCCGGCGTGAACTATATCATCTATAATTTCCTGCTGTTCTCTACTACTATCGATTTGCTCAAATAAAGGGAGTACTATATGTGGTAAATAACCGGGATAGCTGACCAGCGCCTGTGCTGTAGCGACAGGATTCAATGACATTAAATTTTTTATATTCCCTACTAAAAAATTCTGAGTATTTTCATCATCCTTATATGGTTTACCTTTCTTGGCATTCGCAAAAGAATCTTTAAAACTTTTATTTGTCTTTTCTATATTAGCAAGAACTATGTTAACACTTTCCTGTATTGCCGATCCCACTAATTTTATATTATTGTTGTTTATCGTTTTTATTTCGTTTGTCGTCATTGCTTCTTTATTCTTATCAGAATAAATATTGCAATCTAATCCCTGTAAACTATTTGTTAATAATAATAAACCTATTCCATTGGATTTTACGGTGGCGAGAAGAGAACTGTACTCTGCACAAGTTTTGTTTCTTAATTCATTATCAAAATTGGTCGCAACATGATCACGATCTGTAACAACGTAATCATAATTTAGTTCAAACTCTAGATCATTTTTCACGCTTGTTCTAAATTTTGTATCACGAAGTTCCACTCCGTTATCATTAACTCGCCCCAATGTTCTATACCACAGCGAGTTGCAACCCATTTCTTCATACTTTGGCGAACTCAATACAATTTTTCTTATCCCTGAGCATAATCCATCTGCAACTTCTTGCGAAGAATACGATTTCAAATCTTTAAGGTCATTATGTTTATAATTTATTGCTGTTTTGTTTAACTCAAATAAGACATCTTTTGTACACAGAGACTTGTCATCTTTACCTATAGAACAAACTAAATTTGACATTTCGGTAACTGAGATATTGTTCCTTAACGCCGAGGGATAAATGTTCCTATAAAACAACAATGTTTTTAACGAATTTTTTGTGCTTTTTAACCAAAGATTAGCTTCAAGGTCATACAATGACCCTATTTTTGTAACTTCTTCATCATCTATTTCTGGTTTCTTACCATTAAATAGTCGCCAAAATTGTTTCCAAAGACCTGGAGTTCCAACATGATTAAGATTTACTCTTAATGGAGTCCCATCTTTTTTCTTAGGGTTACCACCGTATATTTTTGATTCAAGTAAAAAGGTTGGACTTATTAACTCATCTATTGATAATTTAGAAAAATCTTTCCTTAACTTTAACTCCGGTTCATCACTATCTATAAAAGCAGATCTTAACGCATTAATGATCAGCCTCTGAGATCCAGAAGATGTCGTTTTAGAGGAGACAAGAGCTCTCTTAACCAAAAAGTAATTTATCAGCTTTTCCTGAATAATTTTTAACGCTTCTTTTTCATTTTCATCTATATTGGGCGAAAGGATATAATTGTCTATTGCTACTGCTATTTCCAATAACTTGGAGTCGCTGGCACCATAGATAATAGCGTCCCTTGTTATTTCTGATAACTTTACAGAATCGGCAGCCGGCTTAGCATATAAAGCGTCTGTCGTAATAAAACCTATAAGAATTAACGCAATAAACAATTTATTCACAGACAAGTCCCCTTAGACGTAAGAATCTAAAATAATTATGCAAGTTCAGTGCCTAGCTACAGAAAACCTAACCTATTGTTTTTACTGGTTTTTTATAAATGGGAACTCTCAATATTTAGACATCTGTAAAAAAACAAGACAAAGCCCCCGGGAAAAACCGGAAGAACCTGTCTCTTCTTGTTATTTTAATTAGTTATATAAAAAGAAACGGAAAGATGAGGCTAGTAGAACCCAAAACCTAAAATACACTCCTGTCAAAGATTTCCTAGGAATGATAAAATAGTTGCTCTACCCTACACTTTCATCATTTTTAATCAGATTTAATCCCATTTCATATGTGCACGGCACAAAAAATGCACACAGAAAGAGAAAAGGATGCTACTTATGTTGAGCCTACTCTAATAAAAAAAATACTTGACGCATTATACTAATTTCTGCTAAAGCTCATCGCATCGGCCATAGGTCGACGGAGGACGCTTAAATGAAAAAAGTTTTGTCAATTTGTGTTGGTGTTTTTGCTAGCCTTAATTTGTTTGCAGCTAACAGTTCCGTTGTTAAATGCGATAAATGGCTGGAACATAAAGGCCCTGCTCCTGTTATTGTCCCTGTTTCTTCGGATTTGATTAAAATTTCTGATTCTAAAGTTGCAGATTGTCCAACTTCGGTAGCATTACATATAGGTAACGGTTTAGCTGATGTTAATAAAATACTTCAATTAGATGAAGCTACAAAAAGTCCTTCTGCTGTATTATTTTGCAAATATGTCATAGATAAGGATACATCACTTGTGTGTTATCCTCAGTAGCAATTCTCCCAACTTTTGTTGGTTAAAAAACGTCGCACAGCAATCACGCAAAATCACGCGACATAATTTTGCTTTCAGATTTTCTTTTTGATCTTAACTAGTTAGTAAGAGGCCGGAAATAAAAAACGGAAAGAGAGGGATTAACTCGCGCACTTCGTTCGCTCGTTGAAGCGTACGCTTATTTATATCTTTGGAACTCTTGTCCGCTTTCGAACACCCCGTTGCTGCGCAACAGAGATTTCTGCTTATTCCTATCTTTCCGTAAACCCAAAATTTATATTTTGGGTTTACGGAAAGAGGGGGCTACGAGTGCCCTAAGTCTAAAACTCGCTCCAATCAAGGATTTCCTAGGAATGACAAACAGTTGCCCTACCCTACACTTTCATCATTTTTAATCAGATTTAATCCTATTTCATATGTGCACGCACACAAAATGCACACAGAGACAATCTTTTATAAAAATTTTTACTTCATTGCTGAAACAACTAAGGAAACAGACAAAAACCACATTATTGCAACTATAAAAATATCGATCCCTTTCCATATTATGGGTCTATTAAATAAGGGGGCTATAAAATATGCCCCATAAACTAGCGTAAAAAGAAATAAAAACTCTGCAGATGAAGCACCAATAATATAATAAATTTTTTGTACTGAGTTAAGTTGACCACCCACACCACCCAAAATAACTACAGTGTCCAAAATTGCATGAGGATTTAACCAAGAAAAAGCAAAGATACATGCTATATTTTTTTTAAGACTTGATTTGCTAGATTTTGTTTCATTGTAATTTGTTGTTTTAGGCTTAAATAAAGACACTAGCGCTATCAGACCATAGATAAAAAGAAAACAAGCACTACCCCAATAAACAATCTCACGTAAAAAATGAGAGTTATTAATTGCTAATCCAAACCCATAAACGCCAATAATGATTAATGGGATATTCAACATTGAAGACAGAAACGCTACCACAAAAGTATGTTCGCGCCTAAGTCCTTGACGTAAAAGAAAAGTATTTTGAGGACCAAGAGCAACAATAAGTCCAAGATTTAGAGCAAACCCTTTTAGTAATGAAGCGAGCATACAGACAGTTTCCCTCTCTATAAATACAAATGAAACATCACTTATTTATCTTTTTTAGTGATTTTCTTTACGATTTTATCGAATTCTTTATCCTCTATGGTGTCGGTTTCTTTAACTCGTCTATCACTAAATTTTTTGTATTGTTCCAGAGCAATAGTCTTTGCGACTTGTGCAGATATTTTGCCGGCATTTTTAAGAACATCCCGTTGATTAAATTTTAAAAATGCATCTAGTTTTTCTGCCCAGTCTTTCATGTACATTGGGTTGCGTATTCTTGCCTGGTCCTCGGCATAATCAAGATACATGTTTACAATTCTGTTCAAGTTTTTCAGTTCATCTTCTGACAGATAATTCTTGGCAACCAAAACATCAGGTTCTCTTACTTTGGTTCCCTTCCAACTTGTTAAGCCCATATTTGATTTATCAGATTTTGCTCTTTCAGCAATCAATTCTGCAGCCGTGTGCCCGTGAATAGCATAATGCAATTTGTTTTGAACTGTAGCAAAAAACTCCTGAGTTATTTCTGAAGCAGGCTCGTAGTCTATAGATAATTGATAAATATCAGTGATCTTTTTATAAAAACGTTTTTCTGATGAACGGATATCACGGATTCTTTCTAAAAGTTCATCAAAGTAATCAGCACCAATAGAACGACCCTCTTTTAGCCGCTGATCATCCATAGTGAACCCTTTGATCAAATATTCATTCAGTCTTTCTGTTGCCCAGCGCCTAAATTGCGTACCTATGTGTGATTTGACTCTATATCCAAGGGCAATTATTACATCCAGACTATAATATTCAACTTGTCTTTGAACCTGGCGATTACCCTCGGTTTGAACTGTCAAGTATTCCTTGACAGTTGAATTTTTGGATAATTCTCCCTCTTTGTAAATATTTTTTAAGTGTAAGCTAATATTCTGTTTAGTGGTCTGATATAGTTTTGTAATCATAGACTGCGTTAGCCAAACTGTATTGTTTTCTATTTTTACGTCTATACGAGTCTTACCATCTTCCGTTTGGTAAATTAAAATATCCGATGCAGTTTTTTGTATTTCATATTTTGGCATTTGCTTACTACCTCAATTCAGGGGAGCTCTACAAATAAAGAAACAGTGAAGGGGGATTACTTCCGCTCGTCGTGCATGTATTTAGCGACTCACTCCAGTCATCCCTAAAGATGGTTCGCGGGGTTTTAAGCTCGCACTTTTTATATTTCTTTCCGCCTCTGCTCCGCAGAACGGAAAGAGGGGGATTCGAACCCCCGGAGCCCTTACGAGCTCAACGGTTTTCAAGACCGCCGGTTTCAACCGCTCACCCATCTTTCCGCTATCGGTAATAACCTAATTTTATTTGGTGTGCAACAATTTTTCTTTTAAAGACCTTAATGCCCTGCCCCTATGACTAATCTCGTTCTTTTGCTCCGGCAAAAGCTCTGCCATAGTACATCTAAAGCCCTCTGGAATGAATATCGGATCGTAACCAAAGCCATTTTTACCGCTTGGAGTTATACATATAAGGCCTTTACAGATACCTTCTGAAAATATTTTATGACCGCTGTATGGGTCATACAAGCATGCAACACATTTAAAATGAGCCCTTCTTTTAGTCGCTGCAAGGCCGCTGAGTTCATGTAACAGTTTTTTTACTCTGTCTTCATCTGTTGCGTTATCGCCCGCATAACGTGCACTATTTATCCCGGGAGCTCCACCTAACGCGTCAACTTCTAAACCTGAATCATCTGCCAAACAAACATACCCAAATTTTTCTGCGTATGCCTTGGCCTTAATAAAAGCATTATCTTGAAAAGTTTTTCCGTTCTCTTCTACATCAATTCCTTGCTCATTGATTTCTAATAATGTAATTATTTTCACACCATCAAGAATTTGTTTTATTTCTTTTATTTTACCTTTATTGGAACTTGCTATCAAAACACCTTTACTTAGATCCATTAATTACAGCCTCGTTCTGTGCTTTTATTATTGCCGGCATAGAGCTCATTCCGAGTTCAACCATTCCATCAAGTTCAGATTTAGAAAAAGTTCCACCCTCTGCAGTTCCCTGTACTTCTACAAGATTTCCACCGGAGGTCATAACAAGGTTCATATCTACTTCTGCACTCGAGTCCTCGACGTAATCAAGGTCGGCGCAAATATCTTTTTTTATTACTCCAACGCTCAATGCACAAATGTTCTCTTTTATTGGATCACTAGCAAGATCACCTTTCTTTATCATATCGTTTATAAGCATCCTTAGCACAACAAATCCACCATTAATACTCGCTGTTCTTGTTCCGCCGTCGGCCTGAATAACATCACAGTCTATCATTATCTGTTTTTCACCAAGCTTTGTAAGGTCAATACAGGCTCTAAGACTTCTACCTATTAGACGCTGAATTTCCTGCGTACGACCAGAAACGGACTTTCTTTCTCTTTGTATCCTTTCCGGAGAACTCTTTGGTAGCATACCATATTCTGCTGTAACCCAGCCCCTGCCCTGACCTTTGAGCCATGGCGGAACGCCCTTATCCAGCGTCGCGCAACAAAGGACTCTGGTCTTACCCATACACACAAGAACATTGTGACTTATGGTATCAAGATGTCCTGGTTCCATCGTTAGTTTTCTTAATTCATTATTTTTTCTACCATCGTGCCTCATTTTCCTTTCTCCTTATTTTGCTCCCTATCTTGTCCCTTATATGTACTTAGGAACGAACTTATACCATCTGCCAAGCTTTCCGCTAGTGTTCTTAATTCTTTTTCGTTGTTCAACCTTTTTAGGTCATCAGAATTAGACATAAAACCTATTTCTACAAGGATGGCTGGCATCGCTGCATTAGAAAGAACAGTGAATGGCGCTTTTTTTACACCTCTGTTCTTTATTTTGTCTGGGAGTTTAGAAGATACTTCATAAGCAAGTTTTGAACTTTCCATTATATGACCGCTCACCAACATAGACTTTACAATACTGCCAGAATCGTCCGTTGGTATCTCTTCTCTTTTTATGAACTTATTTTCTTCTTCTGCCACCGACTTTGAATATTCATCCTCTGCGTCTTCACTCATATAAAATATATCGGCTCCTTTTGCAGCAGGATCCAAAGAGGCATTTGCATGTACGCTTACATATATCTCCCCGACATCGCTGTTTGCCATCTTAGTTCTGGTCTTTAAATCTATTTTTACATCCTTCGTTCTTGTATATTTTACGTCGTAACCTTTTTCTTCCAATACCTTCCCGAATATTTTAGAGAATTTAAGCGTTATCTCTTTTTCATATATTTTTTTACCATTATAAGTCACTATTGCCCCAAGCCCTTCTTCTCCACCCCCACCATGACCCGGATCTATAATAATCACCTGCTTATTTATTTTATAAGACAGAGCCTCTCCTACATAAACTGCAACCTGTCTTGAAATATAAAAAGTCCCTCCTGTGTATATTAAAGGTTTTTTAAATAGTTCTGTCTTGCCCTTAACACATACAGCATCACTCACAGGAGAAAGAATAACAACAGAGGCATTTGTTTTAAAACTCAATTTGTGCAGTATTCTGTTATAAACAGGCTTTACACCAGATGGAGATAAATAATCATTAAGCTTTACATATTCTATCCCACTAAAATTGCTGCCACTAATGCTATAACTCTTACCTTCAGATTCAAAAGAAAAAGCACACAGAACATCAGAAACACAAATGGACAAACACAAAAAAAGCAGTAACCTTTTGAATATGGAAAGAATCGCTGTAGTTGACCTTGGTACAAACACGGTAATATTCTCCGTTGTAGAAATTTCTGAAAGCAGTCTTATTATAACCTATGAGAACAGTATTACAACAAGGATAGGACAAAATCTTTCTGCCAGTAAAATCATTTCTACTGAAGCCTTAAAACGAAATATTGATGTAATAAATGATGAACTTAAAAAAATAAGAAAAAAATTTAAAGACATAAAAATGATAGGCCTTGCTACAGACGCTGTAAGGACAGCAAATAATGGCAAAGAAGTAATAAGTAAAATTAATTCTGCTGCAAAAATAGAATTAGAAGCTGTCACAGGTAAAGACGAAGCGCTTTATACCCTGGAAGCTGTTAAACGCTTATATGACCTAAATACAAGTTCTGCTGCTGTTTGTGACATTGGTGGTGGCAGCACGGAAATAAACATCATTTTTGAAGGAAAGATCATAAAGACAGAAAGTCTTCCTTTAGGGGTCGTAAGATTGGAAGAAGAATTTCATATGACAAACAACTTTGAGATGGCAAAGGATGCTTTTGAAAAAACCAAACAGATATTGGGTCCGGTATTCGAAAGAACCAACAAGTTAATACTTTGCGGCGGAACAGGCACCAGCGTTGCTGCTCTAATGCTGGGGTTAAATGAATACGACCCAATGCTCGTTGAAGGGTATAAGTTCAGCACTCAAACTCTGGATGCGTTATTACAAAACCTTTTGGCATTAGACATTGATGACTTAAAAAAAGTTCTGGTCACAGATACCGGACGTGCCGACGTAATAACAGCAGGAACTTTAATAATGAAAGTAATGAACGATCTTTTTGCACCAAAAGAATTCATAATAACAACTATTGGACCAAGACATGGTTTTGTCATAAAAAAATTCGGTCTTAATAATATAAACAAAATAACATACCGACTAAATTAAAATGAAGAAAAGCGTAATATTAATACCAACAAAAATAGAAGCTCAGTTAGTGGAGAAAAAAGATCACATAATAATCTCCGGCATAGCAAAAGGGACTATTAAAACATTAAAAAGGCTCCACGAGGTAACTCCTATTTCCAAAGCTGTGTTAATTGGTTTTGCGGGAAGACTCGACGACAGTTTGGAAATAGCTGGAACATACAACGTAACAGAAGTTACCAATGGAGTTCACCACCTTAGTCTTTCTGCTATAACTAAAAAGTGGTTAAACGTAAGTATTATTACCGTTAAAAAACCGGTACACACCATTTCCAAAAAGCTAGAACTTGCCAAAATTGCAAAACTTGTAGATATGGAAAGTTTTTATTTCGTAGAATATTGTCTCCTGAACAATATTACTCCTTACATGGTCAGAATAATTTCTGATAATTGTGATAGACCACTGTTAGACTTTTTTAAAGCCAGTGCTTTCAAAGAAACAAAAACAGAATTACAAAAAGCAGTAAAAATTATTGAACAACAACTATCCTTGTAGAAATCGCCTGAAAAATAGCTTTTAAGATCCCATACAACGGAACAGCAAGTATCATTCCAAGTATCCCCATAAGGCTGCTACCTATGAAGATAAGAACGATTACAGTCATCGGATGGATGTTTATCCTTTTTGAAAAAACAATCGGGATAATAAAAACAACATCAATTAACTGTGCCAAGACATAAACTACTATTGTAAGCCACATAGCAGTACCACCATCAGCATAAAAATATGCAACTGCTACTCCAGGAATCGCTCCTATTATAGGACCAATATATGGAACAAGATTGAACACAGCAGCAAATAAGGAAAGAAACAGAACATATTTTACCCCTATGAACATAAGCCCTATATACACGCAAAGACCAAGTACTCCTGCTTCCAACAATCTTGCCTGTATAAACCCTTCGACCTGTTTATTGATATTATAAAGAAGAGCAGAACCAGCTTCTAAATAACGATTAGGCAATATGTCCAGTAACCACTTTTTTATACTTATAGCATCTCTTAAAAGAAAAAATGTAAAAAATGGAACCAAAATTATAAACGCAATTAAAGACGACAAAAAGGTTGGTATAGACGAGAATATCCTTTGTGCCAAACCTATTCCGTAAGATTCAAGTCTCTGTACTAGCCGTATATCCTCTAAGAAAACATAACGACCTGCATAGTTTGATTCCCATTGTTTTATTTTTTCAAGAGCAAGTGATGCCATTTTTGGAAATTCAGATTCAAAATTCTCTACCTGACCTATCAGGCCATTATAAGATTGTTGATATAGAAGAAAAATTATCCCTGCCAAAAGAAAGTATGTTAGTAATATTCCCAGCGACTTAGATATTCCACATCTCTCAAACATATTCATTAAAGGGTACATAAGGTAGGCTGCAACTATGGAAATAAGTACCGCAGCCATTATCATTGGGACTTTCAGCAGAACAACTATACAAGCAACAACAAAAGCAACTAGAAAAAAGAACCTAAAAAAAGCTTCTCTATCTGTCTTGTTCTTGAATATAACCATTTAAGACCTCGCCTTTTTTATTTCTTCAACCGCATCTTTTAGACGCTCAGAAGCTACTTTTGCAAGTCTAATCGACAGTTTGATACCGGTATTAGGATGCTGCTTTATAAGCTCCATAAAATCCGGTTTAAAAAAAGCAATTATTAAAGAAGGCTCTATTATTTTTGCAGTAGCAGCCCTTATGTGTTCGTCATCTACAAGTGCAAATTCTCCAAAAAAATCTCCAGGCACAAGATTCTCTATTATCATGGTCTTTTTTGCTTCTTCATTTTTTGTTCTATCAACAAAAAAACTTTCTTCCTCTATTGCAACACTGCCTGAGACGAGCACATACATTCCTGTTCCCGGCTGATGTTGTTCAAAAACATTTTCTCCTACGGTATATTTACGTACATGAAGTCGCTCTTTTAGATCAATTAACTCTTTCATCGAAAAATTCTCGAAAAGATAACAGCTTTTTAATGCTGCTGCGACTGCCTCTTGTTCTCTATTTTTCTTAAAAGGATTTCCTGACCATAAAAACTTCATAAAAGCCTCCCATTGGCGTTCTTAACAAACACAAAATATATCACGATTGCTTTTTATTGGCTATGATGATAACTCTTTGCTAGGTAAAAAAATATGGGTGGTTCTTTAAAAGCTTTTAGACCCTTTTTCATGCTAGTTGCACTTGTTAGCGCCGTCGTTCTTGCTGCGTTAATGATGCCGTTAAGGCTTATCGGTATCGGACTTGATTATTATGTAATGCTTGCATGGGCAAAAATCACTCTGTGGATATATCAAATAAGAATTGTCCGCATGGGAGAACGGTCAAAAGAACCGGCAATAATAGTAACGAATCATATCTCATATTGGGACATTCTCACTGTAGCAGCAACATATAAAGCATTTTTTGTTTCCAAAGCGTCTGTTAAGAACTGGCCTCTAATCGGTTGGGGAGCAAGAATGGTAAGAACGGTATTTATAGTAAGAGAAAAAACATCCAGTGCCGTAGATGTGTTGAACAGAGAAGCACTAAAGTTAATAAACCAGAACCAAAGCGTTGTAATGTTCGCAGAAGGAACAACCTCAATAAGCCCCTGTTTACCATTCAAGAATGGCGCCTTTCACATGGCCATAAATACCGGCAAACCAATTAAACCTATCGCTGTTTATTACAGTAGAATGGACCTTATAAGATGGATAGACGACGAATCCTTTGTCCCTCATCTTTTAAAAATGAGCACCGCTCCACAAAGTCAGTGTTACATATATGAATTACCTTTGATGCACCCTAAGGATTATCAAACTGTTAATGAGATGAAACAAAAATGTCAGACTATGGTACAGGCAAAGATCGACTTTATTAAAAGAGATATCCTTGGAGAAAAACAGTAATGATACCTTTGTTCAGCAAAGAAGAATGGAAAAATAACAAATATACAATGGGGATAGTTAACACCCCAGAAGAATTAGATGAAGCATACAAGTTAAGATTTGATGTATTTAATACAGAACTTGGTGAAGGCATTAAAGAGAATGAGCTTACTCAAAGGGATATAGACAAATTCGACTCTGCCTGTGACCAACTTATAATAAAAGACCTGGAAATTAATAAAGTAATAGCAACGTACAGAATACATCCTAGCTGGAAAATGCATAAAGACGGTTTTTATACAGCAACAGAGTTCAACATCTCAAGTCTTAAACTGGAAACAAGACGAACAATAGAGGTTGGAAGAGCCTGCATTCGTCCTGATCATAGAGGCATGGCACTTTTAGTCCCTATGCTTTGGATGGGTATAAGAAAATATTGTGACCAGAATAAGGTAGAAACACTCTTCGGTGTTGCAAGTATCCCAAAATGTACACCGGAAGAAATAACAGCACTTTATAATGATCTGGTTAATAAAGGAGCTCTTTTAGACGACGGCAGAGTTACGCCACGCCCTGAACAGGCGGCAAAGCTTGTAGCAAATGCTCCTGAAACATACAGAAAAGAATTATTGGGAAGCCTTGTGAAAGGATACATTAAGATCGGTGCGAGTCTTTTAGGAAAGCCGGTGTTCGACCCAATATTTGGATGTTACGATTTTTTTGTGCTGCTTGAAATGAAAGATGTTAATTGGACTTTTGTAGATTCATTCTCTAAACTGCTTAACTCTTAGAGCCTGTCAGTTTAGCTTTAAGTGCAGCCCAGTAATCAATTCTCTTTTTTATCTCTTTTTCAAAACCAAATTCACCCGGTCTGTAAAATACTTTTCTTTTCAACGCTTCCGGCAAGAATGTTTGTCCTGAATAATGTTCTTTATTGCTGTGGTCATATTCATAACCTTCACCATAACCAAGCTGGTCCATTAACTTTGTAGGAGCATTCCTTATGTTCAAAGGTACTGGTTCGTTCCTTGTATCATGAATGCTGTGCTCCACAGCCTGAACAGCCACATATACACTGTTTGATTTAGGTGCTGTTGCCAAATAAACAACACATTGCGCCAAAGCAGTATTACATTCCGGAAATCCCAAAAAGTGTACCGCATCCTTTACTGCGATTGCTTGAACAAGAGCCTGGGGATCTGCAAGCCCAACATCCTCGCTGGCAAATCTTATTAGCCGTCTTGCTATATAAAGAGGATCCGCCCCACCCTCTATCATTCTTCCAAGCCAATAAAGTCCTGCTTGAACATCTGAACCTCTTAACGACTTATGCAACGCCGATATAAGATTATAATGTTCTTCGCCACCCTTATCATAAGCGATCTTTCTAGTACTCAAGGATTCTTTTACAACTTCCAGCGTTATTATTCTTTTACCATCTTTATCCTTTTTTGTTCCAAGAGTAGAAAGTTCCAGAGCATTAAGGGAGGTCCTTACATCCCCGTTAGAAATATTAACAAGGAATTTAAATGCATCTTCGTTAATACTTATGTCATACGAACCAAGGCCTCGTTCTTTATCTTGTGCAACCCTTCTTATTATGTCTGCAATATTATCGTCACTCAAAGCATTAAGAACATAGACCTGACATCTACTTAAAAGAGCGCCTATTATTTCAAAAGACGGATTCTCCGTTGTAGCACCTATTAAAATTATTGTACCTTTTTCCACGTGCGGAAGCAGTGCATCCTGTTGCGCTTTATTGAAACGATGTATCTCGTCTATAAAAAGAATAGTGTTAACACCATATACCTTTATATGTTCTTCTGCCTCATCAACAATTCCACGAACCTCTTTCACTCCCTGAAGCACGGCACTAAAAGCAACAAAAGGTTTTTTGGTAACATTGGCTATAACTTTTGCGAGCGATGTTTTGCCACACCCTGGAGGTCCCCAGAAAATACAACTGCTAAGGCTCCCTTCTTCTACAGAGCGACGGAAAAGCTTACCAATACCGACAAGATGATCCTGTCCGACATATTCATCAAAACTTCTTGGCCTGAATTTTTCTGCTAGCGGCTGAGTCAACTTATATGAACCTCTTTGTTCTGTTCTACTGTTTTAACCCATTTGAATTTTGATAACTTTTTCTTTATTTCTTCCAATCCAGGATCGTTCTTTATATCAAAAACTATGTGTGCTGCACTTTTGCTTATCATTGTTACTTCACATTCTCCCATTGCAATCCGTAATTCTTTTTGTGCTACAGAAGGGCTAATCTCTGTGTTGTTTATAACGACGATATATTCTCCTTTTATTATATTATCTGTAACGGTCATGTTAGGTGCGGCTCCTGCTGCATAACAAGAACCGTTAATCACAGAAAAAGCTAAAGCAATGCCTATTACAAAAAACCTCATATATTAAACCTCCTTTATTTAGCAACTACAGCGGCAAGACCTCTTGGGACATTGATATAGTTTAAAGCATTATACGCGTTTATAACATTGCCACTTACTGTGATACCAGACATAGAGGAAACTGCAGCACCGCCATATATTACAGCATTCTTGACATCTAAATATGTGTAGCTTGGATTATTGGCCCAAACAAGAGCGGCAAGACCAGCAGCGTAAGGAGTAGCCATAGAGGTCCCATTCTCTAAATAATAGGTGCTGTTAGTAGTATACCAGGTACTCACAACATTAGTTCCAGGAGCAGCAACGTCTACACTTGTTGCTCCATAGTTCGAGAAACTTGCTATTTGAAATTTTTGATCCAGCGCAGCTATGCACAGCACATTGTCTTGTGTAAAACAGCAAGGATATGTTTTTGTCCCAGAATCTACATTGTAAGCATGACCATCATTCTCGTAACCATTACCTGCCGCAGACACGATAAGAATATCTGCCTGTTCAGCCGCTGTTACCGTAGCTGAAAGAGCTGTATCTGCAGAACCGTATAGATTAAAACTCGCATTTATTATGTTGGCACCATTATTTATTGCAAAACTTATGGCAGAAATTATTGTAGCTGTACTACCTGTTCCACTAGAGTCAAAAGACTTTAGTGCCATTATGTTCGTTAGCCAGCAAACACCAGTAACACCTATTGAATTATTCCCTTGAGCACCGATTATCCCTGCAAGATGCGAACCGTGTCCGTTATCGTCCACAGGATCATTATCGCTGTTATAAAAATCCCACCCATGTTTTGGATACGAACTTCCTCCATCCCACATATTGTTTTTAAGATCATCGTGAGTATAATTAACACCTGTATCAATAACAGCAACAGTAATAGAGCTACAGTCGGTAATAATCCCCCATGCGTTCTCTGCATTAATGTCGTCTCCAGCATTACCGTGAGTAGGAACGTAAGTCGCTGCAGTAACGGTCTGTCCTGTATTCTTAAGCCCCCATAAATCAGAATAGCGAGTATCGTTCGGCACGATCGAAATATGGTAGATATAATTAGGTTGAGCATATTCTATATCGGGATTTTGGGCCAACTCCTCTATAGCTGACATAATATTTTTACTTTTATCTATTTTTACAATTTTAAGCTCTGAGCCACTTATCTCGCTAACCCTTGCATAAGAGGAGATATTAGAGGACTTCTTAACCTTTACAAGAACTTCTCCTGGTACGTACTCTGCGAAAAGAGTATTTTGAGCAAAAAACAATATCGAGATAAATATAATTTTGTTTAACACGGATCACCCTCCAACGTTGACAGATATCTGCTCAGACGACTCACTCACTTTTGATGTACCGTTAACAAGCCCATAAGCTGCTATCCTTATAAACCACATCCCTTCTGACAACGACAACGTTGCAGAAGTAGGAGCTGTCGCTCCAGACACATAAGGGACATCCAATTTATTTGCACTATTTATATCAAAACCGGATTGCTGGCTGTAATACAGCGTATATCCTCCTCCAGTAGTGTTAACGGCTTTATCGTTGTTAGCATTCCAGCTTACAGTTACTTGCTTAGAATCTCCTCCTCCACAACTAAAAAGTAGCGCCACAAACAACAAAATAGATATTTGGAAAATTTTACTCAATTTATCCCCCTTTTATCGAAGTTTATCAGAAAAAATACTTTACCCCAAATAAAAACGATATTACCTTAATATATATTAATACTTGAATTTTACGGAGGGCGATATGAAAAAGCTCCTATTCATAATGTCAATTCCTTTTGTATTCGGCGCTTGCTCACTAGATAACAAGGACAACAAGAACATCCTAAATGTATACTCTTCAGAGGTCATCCCTGGTTTAGATCCTATGACCATCGCAGACCGTCACTCACACACAGCGGCGAGACAAATATACGAAGGGCTATATGAATATCATTATCTCAAAAATAATTTTGAGATATATCCCGTCCTTGCCGATGGTATGCCGGAAATTACTAATAAAGGTCTAACATATACAATTAAAATAAAAAGGGGAGTTCGGTTCTCTGACGACCCATGTTTTAAAGCAAACAATGGTAAAGGAAAAGAACTGACTGCTAACGATTTTATCTACTCCATAAAAAGAATGGTTCTTTCCCCTTACACAAAAACTTTCTTCTTTAACAGCATCTTGTCGGATCTTATTGTCGGTTTAGAGGAATACAAAAAAACAGCAGAAAAGGATCCTTCTAAAATTAGCACGGAAATACCGGGAATGAGATCGCTTGACAACTACACCATACAATTTAAATTAAAAAGAACCTCCGTTTATTTTCCTGGTATCCTTACAAGACCAAATGCCTTTGTTGTGGCTAAAGAAGCTGTAGAACACTACGGCGCGGATTTTAAATTTCATCCAGTCGGTTCAGGACCTTTTAAAATGCAGGAATGGGAAAAAGAATCAAAATTAGTTCTCGTTAGAAATCCAAATTATGAACACGGAACATATCCTGTGGAAGGAACACCAGAAGATAAAGAGAACGGAATGTTAAAAGATGCTGGAGCTAAACTGCCTTTTCTTACAAAGGTCGTAAGATATATCCTGGTAGAAGAACAGCCTAGATGGCTCAACTTTAACAGAGGATTATTGGACATCGTCGTATTGGACAAAGACAGTTATTACGATGCCTTTCCAACAGGAAATAAACTTGCAGACAATTTGAAAGAACGTGGCGTTAAAGTAATCAGAACGCCTCAGCTTGATACATACTTCTATATGTTTAATATGGAAGACAAAGTAATTGGAAAGAACAAATATTTACGTCAAGCAATAAGTCTTGCATATGATACTCAAAAGCATAATGCTCTATTCTATAACAATCAGGCTTATGTCGCGAACTGGATATTACCTCCTGGACTGTTCGGTTTTGACCCTGCATATAAAAACCCTTATACTCAATACAACGTAGAAAAAGCAAAAAAATTATTGGCAAAAGCAGGATATCCTAATGGGAAAGGTCTTGCTCCAATAACGATGTTGATCCCTGATTCCATCGCCTCTAAGCAAATGGCGGAATATTTCGCAAATTCGATGGAAGACGTAGGCATAAAAATAACCCTTCGACCAATGAATTTTGGACTTCTTTTAAATGAACTGGAAAAGGACAGGAATTTTCAAATAGTCTCATTAAAATGGAGAGCAGACCTTCCTTTCCCAGAAGACTTTTTAAGAACATTTTATACAAAAGCGTTTTCCCCTGGACCTAATCATGCAAAATATAGCAATACCGAATACGACAAATTGTTCGAAAAAGTATCACAACTACCTCAAGGAAATGAGAAATTACATATAATAAACAGAATGCGAGATCTTATAGCAGAGCAAGCTGTTATCATTCCTTTGGTAAACCCTGTACAAATCTCTCTTACACAACCATATGTTTATAATTACAAGCCACACGTCCTTGTGGGAGACATCTACAAATACGTAAAAATAGACGTAGAACAAAAAAAACAGGTTCAGGGAAAATACTATAAGTAACCTTTGCATTCCTGAGGAATATCTTTTTTAAACAACGCATTATAACTTAGGCAGAGATATTTTTGTGCCTCTTTAAGATTCGGAAACTGCTTTAACGTATCCTGAGCAAGAACGATAGTCTTGTCGTAATCACCAAGCTGATAATATAAAATAATTAAACTCAAATACGCATCTTTGTTCTTAACGTATCTTAAAGTTACACTCAACTGCTGAGCAACTGCTTTCATTTTTTGTATGTAAAGCAAAAGATCCTTGGATAAAACATCATTTGGAGAGACTACAAGCGTTTCTTTTGCAAAAGACTCTAGCTCTTTCCAGCGTCTTTGCTCTGCATACAATTGAAGCATTGCATACCTTGCTTTCATAAAAGAAGGAGCTAAAGAAAGACTGAGCTTTAAAGCCGTTTCCTCATCTTTGTATCTTCCAACACTACGTAAAAAATCTGCATAATAGTAATAAGGTTCATACCATTTTTTACCAACTGTTATTGCTTTAAGAAAATTAATCTCTGCAGCGTTAATATTTCCCTGGGCTTTTTTTACTATCCCCATATTAACATACAGCAACGGATAATTAGGAGTGTAATTCATAGCGGTCATATAATAATATTCAGCCTTGCCGTAGTTTCCTTTCTCCATTTGTGTAAGCCCGTAGTTCATTAAGCCTCTTCCATTCTTTGGACTTTTAGTTACTACATCTAACCACAAGCTCTCTTCGCTATGCCAGACTTTATTCCTGTTATGAACACCTATTGCGTTAGCAACAAGAATAGCAAACATACAAAAGATAATAGACCACCTTACCTTTACAGATCTGAATTTATAAAATAATGTTTTTAGCGACCAGGAAGCTGCAAGGGTAAGACCAACAAAAGGGAGATACATCCTGTGATCATTTATTACCTCTGCTAAAGGAACTATCCCACAGGAAGTTGGAATACACGCAACAATAAACCATAATAGACCAAAAGCTAAGACTTTTGTGCTCTTCCTTTTTAAGGAGAACCATATACTAACTAAAACCCCTGCAACAAATACAGCCCCTATAAAAACCCTTTCATCTAAAAGGCGTTTAACAACAACCCAATCTGTATCTGCATTAAGATTAAATGGGAAAATGAAAGAAATAAAATAATGAAGAATTGCATACGGCTGCGTTATGGCATATTCCCAGCGACTATTAAGACTCGGTTCAAATGACTTCGATAACATTGAAACGGAAAATAACCCCATAATAAGTGCTGTCAGCACACACGGCCATAATTTTTTCCAAACAGGCTGTTTTTTGCTCTTCTTTTCAAATAACGCAATATATATACAAAATAATACTGGAAATATCACCGCTGTTTCTTTTGCTAACACAGAAAAAGCAGCAGGAATAAGATACAAATAATATTTTCTAGATCTTTCTGAATAAATATAAAGATACAAAGCAAAAATTATCAAAAGTGTAGACAAAATATCTGAGCGAGCACTTATATAGTTAACCGTTTCTGCCATTACGGTATGCATCGCATATAGGGCAGACGCAAAAAGAGCAAAATAACGATCCCTCTCCAACAATTTAAGAAATATGAAATATAAAAGAAGACACTGTAACATGAACAACAAAAAAGATGTTATATGGAACGAAACAGGGTTTAAGCCTCCACCAGTCCAATAATCAAAAGCATAACTTGTAGTTAAAAGAGGTCTATATGACTGATGCTTTGGTGCAATACTAAATGTTTCTACATTCACAAAGAACTGGGGAATATTTTTGAGGCTTGTTATATAAGGATTTTCCTGAATACAGTGCCAATCATCAAAATGAAATCCGTTGTCAAAATGATTCAAATAGGCTAGTATCGTTATAAGGAATGCGCAAACAACGGTAGACGTAAAAAACCAGTTTTTCTTTGCCATTATGAACAAGAATAACATGATAGGAGCATTTCCTCAATTGTTTAAAACGACAGTCATTATACCTGCTCTAAACCCACCAAAATCCTTTGTTGAGTTGGTTAAAACACTAAAGGCCGGTGGACTACAAAAGATCATTGTAGTTAACGACGGTAGTGCAAAAGAATATCAAAACACTTTTGATACGATCTTAAGCCTTGGAGCTACTGTACTTAAACATCCAATAAACCGAGGACAAGGAGCTGCCATAAAAACAGGGATGGCATATGTTTCGCAGAATCATTTGGATGCTATTGGTGTCATAACGGCTGATGCAGACGGTCAGCACACAGCCAAAGATATTATCAATATAGCAAAGTTGCAGCAGGATAATCCAGGGACCATAATCCTTGGTATTAGACGAATAAACTTTTTTAAGCTCCCTTTAAGAAACTTCATCGGTAATTTTGTAGCAAAAACAATATTTAGATTACTAACCAAAAAGAAAGTCAAAGACACACAATGTGGATTAAGGGCGGTACCAATATCGTTAATACCAGGTTTGCTAAGTCTTAGCGGTCAACAATTTGAATATGCGACACAAATGTTGGTTTACCTAACAAAGTCTGGATTAAACATGATTCAGGTTCCAATAGAGACCATATATGCAAAACACATTCATTCACACTTTAAACCTATTAATGATTCTATTTCAATAATAAGAGCACTGTTAGAATAAAACTATTCGCTTCTTAGCGCTTCTATAGGATTAAGGGTAGAAGCCTTTTTTGCAGGCCAAACACCAAACACCAAACCTATCGCAACGGAAAAAGAGAACGACAGAACCACAGATGTTAAAGATATGTATGTTGTCCAACCCAAGACAAGAGACATTAGCATCGTTGCTGAAACACCAAGAAGTATTCCCAGTACCCCACCAAAAATACCTATAACGCCTGCTTCCGTTAAGAACTGAGACATTATGTCCCTTCTTCTTGCTCCAACCGCTTTTCTTAAACCTATTTCTTTTGTTCTTTCAGTTACAGAAACTAACATGATATTCATAATCCCAATACCGCCGACCAACAATGAAACTGCAGCTATTGAAGCAAGCAGCATGGACATTATCTTATTGGTTTGCGATATCGCTTCCTTTATGTCAGACATGTTCCTTACGCTAAAAGCATCCTGTTGCTGAGATAAAGGAATATTAAATTGTCTTATAACAAATTCTTTTATTGAATCTTCCGCCAGTTGCATTTCCTCTGGAGCTGTAACCTCTATATCAACATAGTCAATATAGTTCTTGCCCATAAGTCTATACATCGCTGTAAGCGTAGGAATAACAATTACATCATCTTGATCCCTAAAACCAGTAGCTCCTCTTTCCGGCAAAATTCCTATTATCTGGAACATAACTTTATTTATCTTTATAAATTCACCAACCGGGTTTTGTTGTTCTCCAAAAAGTGTTTTAACAACTGTCATACCAACAATTGCGACCCTGCTTCTTGTTTTATTCTCCTGTTCAGTAAAAAATCTTCCAATCTCTGGTTCTGCTACATGCATTCTTGCGTAAGACGGTGTAACACCCATAATTTGTGTTCTCCAGTTCTTATCAAGATAGGTAACCTGGCCATTACCACTAACATTTGGAGAGGCTTCTTTTATATAAGGAATATTCTTCTCCAGTGATGCCGCATCCTCGTAGGTAAGTCTAATAGCCGCACTATCTGCAGTCGAACGCCCGTGTATCCTCATATTTCCAGGACGTAAAACAAGCAGGTTTGAGCCGAGAGAGGCCATTTCTTGTTCCATCGCCCTTCTCGCACCTGTACCCAAAGCCAACATAGTAATTACGGCTGCAACACCAATAAGGATACCTAAGATAGAAAGCCCTGTCCTCACCTTATTAGCTAAAAGAGTTTTAACACCTTCTTTAAAATGCTCCATGAATTCCGAAAAGCTAAATGGTGCTATCTGTTTTTTGTAGAGTTCTTTTTCTTCTTTTTGTCGTGTTTTCTTTCCCAACACTTCATCGGATATTATTTCACCATCGTGAATTCTTATTAATCTACCTGCCTGTTTCGCAATGCTCTCCTCATGAGTAATAAGGACTATTGTTATTCCCTGTTTATTAAGTTCTTTAAGTATCGCCAATATCTCTTTGCCGCTAACTGAGTCAAGGTTACCTGTAGGTTCATCTGCAAATATTATTTTTGGACTATTTATAAGTGCTCTAGCTATAGCAACCCTTTGTTGTTGTCCTCCAGATAATTGTTGCGGCCTGTGAAACATTCTGTCGCTCAAGCCAACCTGTTCCAATATCTTTTTAGCAGACTTAGGATTAAGACATCCCCTCGAATAAAGTAGAGGTAATTCGACGTTATTTAGAGCATTCATTCTGGGTAATAAATTAAACTGTTGGAAAACAAATCCAAAGACGTCTCTTCTTAATATCGCAAGTTCGTCATCACTAAGACCACTTACCTCTTTACCATAGATTCTGTAAGAACCTGATGTCGGAGTATCTAATAACCCAAGTATATTTAACAACGTCGATTTTCCGGAACCGGATGGTCCCATTATAGAAACAAATTCTCCTGACTCTATATTCAATGAAATATTTTTTAATACAACAAGACCTTCTTCTGTAACTTGATACGATTTGAAAATATCTTTGAGTTCAATTACCATTATTTTTTCCTAGATGGCATAAATGGACTGGTTGTTTTATTTGATTTATTGTTTTTAGGTTTAGCTATGAGCACAACTTCACCATTTGATAGACCTGAAACTATCTCTATGTTTTTACCGTCGCTAACACCGGTCTCTATTTTCTTTTCCATTACCTTGCCAGAAGTTTTATCTTCTGCAAAAACATAAAAAGAATTATCTTTGTTCTTTATGGCTTCTGTTGGAAGTACAAGGATATTTTCTTTTTTATTTATAGAAAATGTAACATTCGCCGTCATACCGCTTAACATGAACTTAGGTGCCTTATCCGGCAAAACATCAACAATATATGTTGTAACATTATTAACCGTTTTAGCATCATAAGCGATCTGATCAACATGTGCAGGGATAATATCATTTGGATATGCATCAAGTGTAATGTCCGCTTCCTGTTTTAGATGTATCTTGGCAATATCTGTTTCGTCCACCTGCGCCTTAACAGTAAGTCTATCAGACATTACCAGTACCGCATCAGCAGTAGTAAATGTTTGTCCAGGCTCTATACTTCTAAGTATTATCGTACCATTAATAGGCGCAATTATGGTAGCAGGGTTATAATATTCTTCCCATTTTTTTTCTTCTTCTGCTCCTCTTGCTCTTGCTGCATCCAATAATGCAGCCCTCTCTGTAGAACTTATTAATGCTAATGTATCACCTTTTTTAACATGCTGGCCCTCTTGAACCATAACCTTTTCCACTCTTCCAGAAACCTGTGGTTTTATCTCCAGACGATTTTCTGGCTGAACAGTTCCTGTGCTAAGCACGGTAATTTGTAGATTAGACGTTGTAACAATAATTTTTTTATATTCATCATCATTTGATTTTTTTGTCATAAGTAGAACAGTCACAACAACAGCAACTAATAAGGCTCCTATTATCAACAACTTTTTTTTGTTCATTTTTTTCATTGTATAACTCCTTTACCCTGAGTCATTAACCATGCTGCTTGAGCAACATGACGGTCTCTTATCGTTTGGATTGCTGTCTTTTGCTTACTTATATAATCGTTCTCTATTATGTCCCAGTTCTCAAAAGATAAAAGACCGTTGTTATATTTATTTCTGGAAATAACAGCTCTTGTTCGTGCAGCCTCTACATAAGACACATAAACATTTACTTTTTCTATAGAGTCTTTAAGACTGTTGTAAGTTCCCCTCAATTTGTAAAAGATCTGAAGGTCTGTTTGATCTTTTTCAAATAAAGATGCAGAAAGCAAAGAGGCAGAACTATATGTTGTAAAAAAATCCTTCCCTCCACTGAACAAAGGAAAAGAAAGGCTCATCATCCCTGACCAGCCACTGTTTGGGAAAGGCCATCTTGATCCTTGCTGTGTCATAGAACCGATAAAATCCAGCGAAGGATAAAAATTAGAACGAGAAACAGTTAAATCAGCCTTACTTATTTTTACTTGTGCCTTTGCTATTTTATGGTCCGGTGTATCTTGGGCCAGTTGCATTAGATCTATATCCTTTTCAGGCTCAATAGTTGGCATATTCCCATCAACATCCACTTCTTTTGCAATTTCTTTTCTTCCAAGTACTGCCGCAAGCTGTTGTCTGGATGTTTCCAATAAACGTTCTGCCTGATTAAGGTCAAACTCTGCATCTTGTAAGGATGCTTTTGCCAGAAGATAAGAGCCTTTATTTTCCATTCCGCCTTCAAACCTAAGTTGAACAAGAGACAGGTTATCTGTTCTTCTTTTAATTATATCCTTGCTGAACTTAATATATTCTTTAGCATACAGCACCTGCGCATATGCGACCATAAGATCATAGCTGACTTTTGCCCTCGTAGATTGATATGTCGCTTCCTGGGATTCGACACCACCTTCTGCAGCTCTTGTTTTACCAAGACTGCTAAAACCAGAAAATAAGTTCTGACTCACAGATAAAGATCCTGAATATAAAAGCGAGCCTGTGTTACCATAACTTGAACTCAGCCCTGCTTCCACTTCAGGTAAATATTCGCTCCATAATGCTTTCTTTTTATATTTGGATGAACTTACATTTTCTCTGGCAGCTTTTAGATCAAGGTTGTTGGTTACAACTTCCTTCACACAAGAATCCCAAGTAAGAACTTCTTGTGAATAAGATGACATAATTAAAGATATAAATAATAATAAAAACATATTGGTGTACCTATTAATAATACCACCTAAAACACTTGTATCCAGCGGTTATTTATATATTATAATGTAAAAATCAAACGGAGGGCCCAAAATGGATACTAAACTATACAAGGAACTGGTCCTAAAAACAGAATCTAAAGACTTTTCGGCAATATCGGACAGACTAAAAGACAAAAGAACTTTAAGACTGCTCCATGGTTCCTGCGGTATAGCTACGGAGGCAGGAGAACTACTGGATGCTCTTAAAAAGCATATATTCTATGGAAAGGAAACTGACACCGTTAATGTGGTAGAGGAAGTTGGTGATCTTATGTGGTATTGCGCCATTATATTGGATGAACTTGGCGTTGAATTTGAAACGGTAATGGAAAAAAACATCAATAAACTAAAAGCCCGTTATGGTGAAAAGTTCAGTGAAACTTCTGCCAACACAAGGGACCTTAATAAGGAAAGAAAAATCCTAGAAAAATAAATACTAAGACCCTATATACATACCACAGTTGGAGCCTATCTTGTTTTCTTCCAGTTCACCAATACTTACAATAGTCTCGTAACCATACTTCTTAAATGTCATATCTATATTGTTGATCATGTCCATACAGGCAGGGTCAACCAAGGTCTTTAAGTTCTTTTTAATGACCTTTTTAGTCGGATTAACCGGAGTGTATTTAACAAGATACTTTTCTGGACTAAAAAACTCACGTATCGTTTCCGGTTCTAACGCATATCCTAACGGTGTTGCAAAGTTCAGAGTAATCTTTCTATCACCCTTCTTGTAGAACTGGTTACCGTATTCTGCTATTTTATTAAAATCCCACGTCGATATTGGTATAAGCTCTCTTCTGCTTTTTTCATCTGTTGTATGTATAGAAAATTGCATTTGGAATCTACCGTTGGGATAATACTTGTCTTTTATATTTATTAATTCACTAAAAAAATTATCCGTTGCTGTTGGCGCGATTGTCGAAATAGAAGGAAATAGTATATTCTTATCGTAAATAGTCGGTAAATTTTTTAATACATCCAGAACATCATCATTAAATGCGGGTTCGCCCATTCTTGCAAACTGTATCTTTAATTTTTTTGTTATTGGAATATTATTTGTGAACTTGTCCATTACCATATATTTAATCTGCTCTAGCATCTCGCCGCAACTTAGTTTTCCTTTATAACTTCCGCCTGCATCACAAATAGCACAATCCACCGGGCAGCCTTTTAGAGTAGAAATTATTAAGACCCATTTTTCGTCTATACTAAGTGGCGGTTGAGTAGATTCAACAAATTCTATTTTAGAACCATCATCCAGTTCAGCAACGTAGACTTTTGCTATTGAATTGTCAGGACTAGAGTACAGTATTTTCACTCTTCAACCTCATGTATATTTTTTTCGCAGCTATTAAACCATCCCCAATAGCTATACCAAGTTGACCTAAACCACCAAGTCTTGCATCTCCTATTATACAGTCGCTATCTATAGCGCCAGGTGCAATTTCTATATTATCAATGGCACTCCTTCGACCTATTGCAGACAAGAACAGCTCACCTTTATCAACAACACTGTTGTACTTTATATCTATTTTTTTGTTCACTTTGACCAGATCGATCAATCTTTTAGCTGCCTTTAGTTTATTAGACCTTATGTGAATAGTAACGTTTTTGCCTAACTCGGAAAGAGAAAGAGCATAATCCAATGCAGATTCTCCTCCTCCAATAACGAAGATATTTTCTGTATTGTTAAATAAGGTGGAACTTTTCAACGATACCAAATCATAAAACAGCTTGCTTTCCTGTACTGCCGGATTGGTATATTTATTCGGGACTGTACCAACTGCCATTATAACTTCTTTAGTTAATATGAAGTTGTTTTGATCGTCTGATATTTTTTTATATAACCCTTCTACTATTATTTTTTTTGTATCAAATTTAATTGTCTCTATATCAAACGAAGATAATTTCTTTCTCATCCTCTCTGCAAAAACAGACCCTTTTATTGGTTCTTCTACCCCGGAATAATTCTCTATACAGTATGCATTCTCTACCAACCCGCCAGCAAACCCTTTTTTATCTATTAAATATGGCGTCACACCAAGTCTTTTTAATTGTATTGCCGCACTTACTCCAGCAAGGCCTGCTCCAATAATCACAATATCTTTTATATTTAGTTGCATGATGAGATGTCCTGCACTGTAGTAACAAGACCAAATCCATTTGCTATATTACATAGCGATCCGTCGTGTAACTCCTGCGTACTTGAAAAAGTTGCATCAGAAAGAAAGTAAACCTCAAACCCCCTGACAAAAGCAGCGCGTGCGGTTGATTCACAACATAAGTGTGTAAGACACCCACATATAATTAACTGTTCTATATTTGAAGACAATAAAAGTTCCTGTAAGTTCGTATTCCAAAATGCATCGTAAGTATTCTTTTTTATGATCTCAACGATTTTTATATCCTTTAATTCATCTATTATTTCTGAATCCCATTCACCGTCTTTAATATAATCATTATAGATTTTGCCCATCATTCCACGATCATTTTCATTTTTATGACAATGCTGTGTCAATATCACAGGAAGCCCAACTCTTGAACCCCACTTGGCAAGTTTAAGTATATTCGGGATAGCTGTTTTGCTTGCAGGTAGATATGTCCTTCCGTTTGGGTTAGCAAAGTGGTTCTGAACATCTATGACTAGCAGCGCTGCTTTTTTAGGCTCTAAAATAAAATTTTCTTCAACTTTAGTCCTATTCCTAGTCATATAGTTAGTATTCACTCCAAGGAATTATTTCTAATTTATTATCTCTGTAAAATTCTATAGCATCTACCATTTGAGTTGCTATTTGGAGGTTCGTTATCAACGGTATTTCAAAATCTACCGCCGTTCTTCTTATGGCGTAATCGTTCTCTAACTCACGTCTTAAATTATTCTTTGGGATATTTATAACAAGATCCACTTTTTTATTGGTAAGGTAATCTTGAACGTTAGGTTCTTTGTTATCCAAAGGCCAATGTAGCGTCGTCGCTTCAAGACCATTTTTCTTTAAGAATTCACTCGTACCAGGGGTTGCAAAAAGTTCATAACCCATCTCTTTTAATTTTACTGCACGACTTAAGAATTTAATTTTACTATCCATTGGTCCAGTTGAAAGAAGAATGGTCTTTTTAGGTATTTTAAATCCAACTGATATAAATGCTTTTAGGAATGCTTCATTTATTTCGTGACCAAGGCAAGCAACTTCTCCGGTAGAGGACATCTCTACACCAAGTATCGGGTCGGCTCCTTTTAATCTTGAAAAACTGAATTGTGAAGCCTTAACACCGACGTAATCAAGGTCTAAAGATGATTTTTCTACAGGTTTTACATCTTCACCAAGTATAGCCCTTGTAGCAATATCTATCATGTTCTGTTTGAATATCTTTGAGCAGAAAGGAAAACTCCTTGATGCTCTTAAGTTACACTCAATTACTTTTATATTATTCTCTTTTGCAAGGAACTGGATATTGAAAGGCCCGGTTATTTTTAATGCTTCTGCAATTTGTCTTGCGGTCTTTTTTACTTTTCTTGTGGTTTCAATATAAAGACGCTGCGCCGGAAGCATCAATGTTGCATCTCCGCTATGTATACCGGCATTTTCTACGTGCTCTGTAATTGCATATATAAGTATCTTTCCGTCTTTTGCTACTGCATCAACCTCAACTTCTTTTGAATTCTCTATGAACTTGGTTATAACTACAGGATACTTTGCATCCACCTGCGAAGCTTCTTTTAATGATCTCTCTAATGATTCATCATCCCAAACAACATTCATTGCCGCGCCGGACAGAACATAGCTTGGTCTTATAAGCACCGGATACTCAACTTTATTAGCAAACTCTTTTGCTGCCTGGATACTGGTAAGTTCTTTCCACTCCGGTTGCTCAACGCCTATCTTGTCTAACAGTTCGGAAAATTTATGCCTGTTCTCCGCCTTATCTATATCTTCAGGGGATGTTCCAAGAACACGAACATCGACTTCGTGTAGTCTCATAGCAAGGTTATTAGGTATTTGTCCGCCCATTGAAAGGATTATTCCCTTTGGGTCCTCAAATTCGTAAATATCCAAAACCCTTTCAAAGGTCATTTCCTCAAAATACAACCTGTCGCAGACATCATAGTCTGTACTTACCGTTTCCGGGTTGTAGTTTATCATTATGGTGTTGTAACCGGATTTTTTTGTGCTCGTTATTGCGTTAACACAGCACCAGTCAAACTCGACGCTGCTACCTATTCTATATGCACCACTTCCAAGTATAGCAACACTATTGATAGATGGTTCAACATCATGTGCTGTTGCATTATAAGTTGTATATAAATAATTTGTCTTTGCAGGATACTCTGCTGCAAGAGTATCTATTTGTTTTACGAATGGAGTTATACCGAATTGCTTTCTTAGCTTTCTTATAGCATGAAGGTCTGTCTTTTTCACTTTTGATATTTGATAGTCGCTAAAACCAAGCTTTTTTGCCTTCAACATCATGGCTTCTGTAAGTTTGCTTGCTGCTATTTCTTTTTCTGCATCAATTATATTTTTTAATTTATAAAGGAACCATTTATCTATTTGTGTCTTGTCATGTATCTGGTCGACCGTCCAACCATTCTTTAACGCTTCACCGATAGCAAATATCCTGTTGTCTGTTGGATGCTCAAGTTCTTTTTCTATATCATCAAAAGAGATAGAGTTCTGAGTAAAACCGTGCATCCCGACGTTTATCATTCTAAGGGATTTCTGCAGAGCTTCCTCGAAAGTACGACCAATGCTCATTACTTCACCGACAGACTTCATTTCACTGCCAAGACGAGCATCAACTTCCTTGAACTTTTTTAAGTCCCATCTAGGAACCTTTACTACGACGTAATCAAGCGCCGGTTCAAAGCAGGCCTTTGTAACTTTTGTTATATTGTTACTTATGTCTGTCAAAGAATAACCGAGAGCGATCTTTGCAGCAATGAATGCCAGCGGATACCCTGTTGCCTTTGATGCAAGAGCAGAACTTCTGGAAAGTCTTGCGTTAACTTCTATAATTCTATAGTCCTCAGACCTTGTATCAAATGCATACTGGATATTACATTCACCGACTATCCCAAGATGTCTTATTACATCTATAGAGATGGTCCTCAATTTATGGTATTCCGCATTAGTTAAAGTTTGAGACGGAGCAATAACGATACTTTCACCTGTATGAATACCTAACGGGTCAAAATTCTCCATGTTACAAACTGTTATACAATTATCGTAACGGTCCCTTACAACCTCGTACTCTATTTCTTTCCAGCCACCCAGCCATTCTTCAACAAGGACTTGAGGTGTGCTGGAAAATGCTTCTTTACATTTGTTGGTCAATTCCGTTTTATTTTTACATATACCGGAGCCTCTGCCACCAAGAGCATACGCAACCCTTATCATCACAGGGTAACCAACACTGTCGGCGTAGTTTACGGCATCTTCAAGGTTAGAAGCCGCAAAACTTTTTGGGCTCTTTGCATTGATCTCATTAAGGCACTTAACAAAAAGGTCCCTGTCCTCTGTATTCTTAATAACCTGTATACTTGTACCAAGTACGTCTACATTATATTTTTTCAGTACTCCCAGCTCATCAAGTTCAACACCACAGTTAAGTGCGGTCTGACCTCCAAACGCTAAAAGTATGCCGTCCGGTCTTTCTTTTTCTATTACCTGTTCAACGAACTCAGGAGTAACGGGTAGAAAATATATTTTATTTGCGAGCCCCTCTGTTGTTTGTATCGTTGCAATATTTGGATTTATAAGTACAGTCTCTATTCCTTCCTCTTTTATGGCTTTTATTGCTTGTGTCCCTGAATAATCAAACTCACCCGCTTGACCGATCTTTAAACCACCAGAGCCCAGTATTAATATCTTTTTGTATTTCATTTTTTTATTATCTCTAACAGTTTATCGAACAAGAATTCCGTATCCTGTGGACCTGCAGATGCCTCTGGATGGAATTGAACAGAAAAAAATGGTTTGGTTTTATGTTTTATACCTTCGTTAGTTCCATCATTTGCATTAACGAACCATGGTTCCCAGTCAGCAGGAATAGATTTCTCCTCTATAGCAAAACCGTGATTCTGCGACGTAATGTAACAACGTTTTGTACCAAGCTCTATACAAGGCTGGTTTTGGCTTCTATGTCCATATTTCAATTTGTAAGTATCACCGCCAGAGGCAAGAGCAAGTAACTGGTTGCCAAGGCAGATTCCCATTATAGGTCTATTTCCGTTCAGAGCTTTTTTAAGATTAAGTATTGTAGCTTCACATTTTTTAGGGTCCCCTGGTCCATTGGAGAGAAATACAGCGTCAGCATCTTCCTTGTTAAAATCATAGTCCCAAGGGACACGAACAACACCAATACCTCTTTTAACAAGACACCTGATTATATTGTTCTTAACGCCACAATCGACCAGAACAACTTTGTATCTACTATTTTTATCACCATAAATTATTTTTTCGTTCGTGCTAACAAGACTTACAAGATTATCCTTGTTGGGATCATAAAAGGGAACATCTTTATCATCAAAAACTATTTTCCCCAGCATCGTTCCTTTTTCACGAAGTGTTTTTGTAAGATATCTTGTATCTATATCGTATATTGCGGGAATCCTTTCCTTTATTAACCATTCAGACAGACTTTGCTTTGCATTCCAGTGACTATATTCAAAGGAATAATCTGCGACTATAAGACCAGAGACATGTATTTTTTCTGATTCAAAATGCTTTAGCATACCAAGCTCAGTTTCCTGACCCGGGATCCCATAATTACCAATTAAAGGATATGTAAGAGTAAGTATCTCACCTTTATAAGAAGGGTCTGTCAGCGTCTCTGTATAACCAACCATTCCTGTATTAAAAACGACTTCGCCAGAAATGCCTTTCTCAAAACCAAAAGACTTTCCGTGTAGAACTGTATTGTCTTCTAGGATCAATTTAGCAGAATTTGCCATGTTTGTTATTGGGGTTAATCCTTTCGTTTTCTAAGATTCTAAAGGACTACCCCAAAAAGTCAAATCTTTTACTCAGCGAAGTAAATAGTTAAAAAAGGCTTCTTTAAATCATATTGAAATCTATATCTATCTGAACCGTCCACATAGTATGTCCATTACCAGTAAATGTTTTTGCAAAAGGAAAAACAGGTCCGACAAGTAAGGAAATGGAATCCGTAAAATAAGTATAAAGTCCCAAACCCCAAGCAGACAAAGAATTTTTACCACTCATAAGGTCAGCAGCTATTACAAAATGGCTAAATTTGGGAGAAGAATAGCTAAGCATAAGTCCTGTGTTATCTGCATCCCCATCTTCATTAACAAGTATTTTGCTATTTCCGCTATAAACTCCCGCTGCAAAAGTTCCTATTTTGTTAAATGTTTTACCTACAACAGCGTAGAAAATATCATAGGTTGTCACGCCAGGACGAAAACCTTTATTGAATATACCGACAGCAAAACCGAAGGGTAGCAGTGTCTCTTCTGACCATCCGATCTTGGCATTTACAAAACTCGCTTCATCATTGGAATTAGTAACTGGAAGCAATGCATCATACCCTATTTCCATCTGAACTTTATCAAAAGGAAGAACTCCAACCGTAAAGCCATAATCATTCTGAAGCATGCTCTTACCTCTAACATATGAGTCATAAGTTATGTGCCCTTTCATAAATGGCTGGAAATAAGTAGTACATGGAGTCCAATAAACTGTTGATGGTGTTGCGAATAGTTTTGTGCTTAATACAAATAAAATAAACACAAATATTATTTTTTTATTCATATGTTTTTACCTCTAAAAAATATTGGGGATTTTTAAATATTATGGGGACGCTTTATGCGTCCCCATATAAGATATTTACAGGTAAGCCGACTCACCATGCAATGCTTCGTCTAAACCTTTTTCTTCCTCATGCTCCTCTACTTTTACCTTTGTGAAAAGATTAATAACAACAAGAGCAAAATATGTAAATACGAAGGCATATATTGAAGCACCTATTACAGCAATTGTTTGCTTGAAAAAGAAAACAGTCCCTCCATGCAATAGACCATCAGTTCCAGCTGGGTTAACCATCTTACTAGCAAACACACCAAGTAGGATTACACCTATTGTTCCTCCAACGCCATGCACACCCCAAACATCCAGTGCATCGTCCCAGCCTCTTTTATTCTTATACATAACAGCAAGGTAACAAGCCAATCCTGCTATAATACCTATTATTGCTGCAACTGGAGTTGTAACATATCCTGCCGCAGGAGTAATTGTTGCAAGACCTGCCACCGAGCCTGTAAGAAGTCCAAGAAATTTTGGTTTTTTTTCAACTATCCAATCTATCATAAGCCAAGTCGCTCCTGCAAATGAGGCAGCAACGTCGGTATTTAAAAATGCAAGTCCTGTTATAGCATCGACCTGAAGTTCACTCCCTGCATTAAATCCGTACCATCCAAACCATAGCAATCCTGTCCCTAGTGCAACAAGAGGAATACTATGTGGCCCATGTTCTTTTACCTTTCGTCTACCAACATAAAGAACTGATGCAAGCGCTGCCATACCAGCAATAGCATGAACAACTATACCGCCTGCAAAATCAAGTACGCCCCACTGTTGAAGAAGCCCTCCTCCCCATACCATGTGAACAAACGGAAAATAAACAAACAGCAACCACGCATTAAGGAACAACATATAAGCACCAAAACGTATCCTATTCGTAAAAGCGCCAGTTATTAACGCAGGTGTAATAATCGCGAACATCATTTGATAAGCTATAAAGACAAATAGAGGAATGGTATTATTGCCTAAGAAGGCATCATTTAGAGATAAGCCTCTCATAAAAGCATGATCTAGATTGCCGATTATTCCTCCAACATCACCACTAAAACAAAGTGAATATCCACACACGAACCAAAGCACTGTCGTTGTGCACATAGATACAAAGCTCTGTATCATAATTGCAAGAACATTCTTTCTTCCAACAAGTCCACCATAGAAAAACGCTAATCCTGGTGTCATAAGCATAACAAGACTAGTCGCTAACAACATAAAACCGGTATTACCAGAATCAAAGTGCATAAATCCTCCTAACGAGAGTTTTTGTAATCTTAAGAAGAGATAATATCAGGTTAACGCTAGGATAAAATTAGGGATTACCCTTAAATTTTTATTGGTAAAAGCCCCTAGACATTGCTAATGCCTTCTCTGATAGCATACTTAGTCAATTCAGCAACGCTGTGAATATCAAGTTTTTCCATTATTTGATGACGATGAGCCTCTACGGTTTTAACACTAAGGCAAAGTTCAGAAGCAATTTCCTTTGTTGCCATACCCTCTGCAATATATTTTAGAACTTCACGCTCCCTTGTTGATAGAATAGACTTTGTAGAAAGATAATCTTTAACGACTACTTCTGTTATCTTCGCACTTAAAAAGATTTCTCCTTCGTAAACTTTCCTTATCGCAAACAACAACTCTTCTGCTGCGCTATCTTTAAGCACATATCCCTGAGCACCAATATTAAGAGCCTCTGTAACAAACCTACGATCAGCATACATAGATAGAATAAGAACTTTTATTTTTGGATTGTGTTTAAGGATCTCTTTTGTTGCCTCAAGACCACTCATATCGCCCATTGATATATCCATAACTACTACATCGATATTGTTATGTTTCACTTGTTTGATAGCCGTATTCCCACAATCTGCTTCTGCTACTACTTTCATATCAGGCTGTTTTTCAACAAGGAATCTTAGCCCTTCTCTAACCATTTTGTGGTCATCTACCAGCATAATAGAAATAGTTTTTTTCATACATTAACCTCTATTGTTGCGTGTGTCCCTTTCCCCGATGACGACTCTATTAAAAGGCGTCCCCCATTATAAGCAAGTCGCTCCCTATTACTTAATATGCCAAAACAAGTGTATTCTTCCTGTATATTCTTAAAACGTTTTTGCATATCAAATCCTAGTCCATCATCAACTACATGTATAAGGACCTTATTGTCTAAAACCTTTTCCATCTTAACATCTATTTTGGACGCTGAAGCATGCTTAACAACGTTCATGACCAACTCATTAACTGCTCTAAAAATTATTATATTATATTCATCTGAAAGTTTAGGCATTTCACTTAAGCCAGTAAAACGTACATCTAACTTATGCCTTTTTCTGGCAGAGTCTGTTAGCCATTCCAATGCGGATACAAGCCCAAGCTCATAAAGTGTTGGAGGAACAAGTTCTGCTGTAAGTGTACGTGTGTAACTAATACTTTGGTCTGTAAGTGTAACAAGATCATTAACAACATCGTCGAGACCACAAAATATTGCATTGCCTCTTAATGCCTTTAACTTTATTTTCATCATCGCAAGGGCTTGTCCCAAATGATCATGAAGATCAGCAGCAATTTCTCGTCGTTGTTTTTCTTCCAGCATTGAAAGCTTATGTGCCATTGCTTTATTCAGACGTTGTTCATATTTTACATAATCAAAAAACAGTTCAAGCTTTTTATCCAACATATTCAGCAGCTCGCTTGTTCTTGAATCCACAGATGAATCATTGCTTACAAAACAATTAAGAATTTGACTTGAATACATTTTATTCTTCAGCAACAATGAACCAGACTCGAAGTTATTACCGTCAAAGATTATCTGCATCCTTATAGGTCCATATGGCCAAAAATATTGAACCGTTTTGAGTATCTCATTAATAGACAGAGTGATATCCTCATGTCGTTTCAAGAGAACAGTTGATACTTCATCAAGTAAAAGAAAACTCTTTAGTTCAGAAGACATTTACTAAATTAAGTTTCCTGTAACATCAACGAACTTAGGAGCACCCTCTTTGATAGATATCTTTGTTGGTTTTGCTCCAACATTAAAATTAAGTTTCTTCATATCTATAGCTTTTAGTGTTTGGTTGTCGTAAGTACGATAATACAAAACCTTATTGGTAAGGTCTTTTATAATAAGCCACTGAGCATAACCGTACCAACCATTAACTTCTTTTATAGCTCCTAACGGTATATCTACCGAGTTTAATAAATGTGATGAAAGTGTAACAGCCTCAGAAGCATTCTTTGCAGGAAGAGCAGAAGTTACTTCCCATGCTAATTTCACAAATCTTGATGGTGGAGTCCAGTCCCCTGGTAAACCTAAAAGTCCTGTGCCAACACCTATCGGCATAACTTTTATGCCATTCATTTTTGTTTCTTTTTTATCGTGAGAATCAAGGTTCATATAGTTAGCAAGATTAGTAAGCTGCCAACTGAATTCCGGCATGTTAGTCATAACACCAAGAGGATTGTCGTACATTTTGACTTCACCATTTATGAACTCAATAACTAAATTATGACCTTGAGCATCATGTATCGCAACATGAAGACCCATAACTCCGCCCATTTCTTTTATCGAATCTGCCAATACTCTTATTTTGCTAAATCCTTCTTTTACTTCGGCTACGGTTGAAAAATTACCAAGTAGATAAGAACCAATATGAGTCATCGGAATATTCTTCTTATCCTTGGCCGGCGTTTGATATACAGCACGAGCGAACATTAATGCACCAACTGATAATCCTTTTTCGTTCATACCATCGACGATCAGATCTGCCCTGCCAACATTGTCCACACCAAGGTATCCATATTTATTTTCTGCACTTCTCGGCATTACCCATATTCTGGATTTAAGATCTCCTGGAAATTCCATAGAACGAGCTGTTACTATAGTTCCATCTTTAGCCTTTACCTGAAAATCAGAACAGCTGAATGCTTTGTCACAGAACAGCAAGAGAACTGAACACAAAATTAGTTTTTTCATTTACTTCTCCTTTGAGGGAAATAGTAGTGTTATAACCGCTCTAATTCCCCATTTTGGTCCATCAACTGGACTCTTTGCGTAATATATTCCAGATACACCCGCACTAATTAATTGTCCATAGACAGGTAGTATTTGACTAACACCACCTATAAATGGGACAGTCCAATGCCCACCTTTCCAATCATAACTAGTCTCTGATAAAAAAGAAACTGTGAAACCTTTTTTATTTGAACGAGCGATAAATGGTTGCATATATGTAGCACTTACACTTTTGCGATCTGAACTACCAGCGTACGAGATCAAATGATTCGCAAGCATTCCCATCGTCCAAGCGCCCTTTTGTGTTAAAACAACTCCGGTTGGTCCGATTCCCCACTTCTGATAGCCAAGCATAATGTTAGTTGCTGTTGGCAAAAGCAGTATTGGACCTATGCCCCAAATAATTCCACTTGAAGTTGGACTTTTAGGCGAGAAAAAAACTTCCAGTTGCATATCACTTAAACCAGTCTGACTTGTATAACCTATCGCATTATGTTGACTTATAAACGGTAAAATTGGTCTAAAGACCAAGTTCCAATCTTCGCTTATCGACGTTGGTATTACCGGTTGGAATCTAAGTGTATAACGCGAACCTTTGTCACCAGGCCCCAATCCATATTCAAAATTATTCTGAAACGGGACACTAATAAGCGATGCAACAGGGTTCTGTAATTGTTTTGCAACTTCTTGAGTATTAGTTACAGCACCTGAGTCTGCTGCATCTAAAGAGAAAACAAAGACTGACATAAAGATCACAACTCTGATCTTTGAAAACACTGTTTTACTCATTTACTACACCCTACCTGCTGCTTTTGTCGGCATGAGTTGCATTATCATTTTACGGCCTTCAAACTTTGGTTCGGATTCAACAATCGCAAAAGCCGAAGTCGTTTCCAATATCCTTGTAATAAGAGCACCGCCAAGAGCTTTGTTCGCAATTTCTCTGCCTCTAAAAATAATACAAACCCTTACCTTATCTCCGTCCTCTATAAAACGCTCAATGTGCTTCACCTTAAAATCAAAATCGTGTTTATCTATGTTCGGCCTAAATTGAACTTCCTTAACCGTAACTACGATCTGCTTCTTTTTTGCTTCCTGCATTTTCTTTTTGAGCTCGTATTTGTACTTTCCATAATCGATAATCTTAGCAACGATAGGCTTGCTGTTAGGGTCTACCTCAACAAGATCCAGCCCTTTTTCCTGAGCCATTCTTATTGCCTCACGCGTGTTCACCACACCATGCATTTTGCCTTCATCGTCGATAAGCCTTACTTCGTAATCTCTTATCGATTCGTTCACTCTAGGTCCTTTGTCTTCTTTTCTACTAAATCTTCCTTCATAAGCCATAAATTTTTAAATGCACCTCCTTTAGGTTTTTATAATATCAAAATCCGTGTTCTATTCCCACAGACTTTAAAAACGCATCAACCGCTTCCATAGCAAGCTTGACCCGATACTCGCTGTCCTTTATATCAGAAGAAACTTCTATGCCAAAAGCAGGTTTGCCTGCTGCATATACAGAATAATACGTTAACGACCCTTTCTGTTCCGGATGTTTCGTTTTAGCAGAAGCTGTATTTTGATTATTGAACTTAAAATAATATTTTTTCTGCTTAATGTTCTTATTCATAACTTTAATAGCTGTAATAGCTGTCATCTTTAAGCCAAGTATCTTATCTGAATCAGCAACTACACTTTGCCCCATACCGTTCTTTGTCCTTGAGTAAAACCCTTTTCCCTCGTGAAGGTTCAGAACAAGATCCGCTTTTTCTACCAATTCTTTTATCTTTGCTGCAATTTTATACTCGTATAGATCTTCTGCTCCCTGGTCAAAGAAAACCCTATTCATATCTTTATTAACAAGTCTCACGTTTTTATCTATTGCTGGTCTATTCGCCCTTGGGACAACTATTAAGGTCCCTTTCTCTATTTTTGCTTTTGTATATTCGTCTGCAGCCTCTATAGTACTGACCTCATCACCGTGTATACCTCCAACTATCAGAACTATCGGACCAGGTTCTTTTCCTTCTATAGTATAAACTTCCAACATGTGATCTGTTCCTTTAAAATAAGTCTCCTTATCCACACCACTAGCATAGACAAGACCTGTCATCATTAAGAAGGCGAACAAAAGCTTCATTCCAGTTCTCCCCTAAATTTTATTTGTGCTGCAAATAGAGCGACAATACACAGCGACGTTAGCAAAAAGTATCCATCAGTCTTTACTAAATTCATTCTGTTATAATCAAAAAATGCCACAACGACAAAACCAAGGCCAATACCTATAAGTGTAGTACCTAAAAGCTGCGTCATATTGGCTATTGTTACATTCATGTTGTTCCATAATTTTGTTCCAAAGATCAATAAAGAGGATATGCCAAGTATTATAGACATGATCACAGCGTCATTCCTGCCAACATCCCCTCTTGCATAAAAATACTTATAAAGCGCAGGAATAACAAATAACAACGACCCAGTTGCAAACATATAATATATTTTAAACCTTGTTTTCATCCATAAACCAAGCAAAAGGCCCAAACCACTCGAAACAAGAAGTATCGATAACATAACCGGAAACAATGCATTAAGATCAACGAACATTCTTTGATGAGAAAGAACATATATACTAAACACTGCTCCAAGAATAGTAAACATTAATACTGCACCAATATATGAAAGGAGTTTTCTAGAGCGTTCTACCTTTCTGTAGACCAAAACAAATATAGTAAGCATTATTATTGTAATAAGTGATAAATATTTCGATAGGATATCATGCTTAACATGACTGTTCGTAAGAGTTTCTATATTATTCTCTTTTTCAAAAAAAGCTCCACTGTCCAAAGCCGCTTTAATCTCTGCATAATCCTTTTTTATCCCTGCCTGTAATAACCTATATTTGATAACTGCAGGGTCAGAGCTAATATTAGAAGCATCATCAGAACCCTCTGTATAAACAAGACCAGCAACAAGAGTCACGGTACGAGTATATTTAAATAATGTGCTTAAGTTATTCTTTGAGACATCATCAATTACACCATAATCACTTGGTGTAACAACGACAAACGTACTGAAAGGAGTCATTACCTTCTTAAGTTTTTTGAGCTGTGCTTTCCCAATATACGGTGCAGCTCCGACGCCTTTAATGTGCGGAGGAAAAAGCAATACAAGATCATACTCTTTTTTTATCTCTGAATATGAGTGCACTATTTTTATGTTCTGAAACATATCATCATGTATAAAGTTAGCCCAAAACTTCGGATATAAAGGATCGATTGGCAAATAATCAACACGTTCCAGCGTAGTAAAATTATCAAATATACTAACAAGACCGGAAGGTATATCACCCACTGAAAGAATTCTCTTTGGAGATTTGTTCTGCATCAGTAACTCATAAAAACCAAACCTATATTTGTCCTGTATAGGGTACGCATATGGAGACAATGTCCCGTTCTCTACAAATCTCATTTCCTCTTTGTCGGCAGCATTTTTCATAAAGACATCTATATTTCTGGATGTTGTTGTATAAGAACCGATATATTCATAATCAATACCAACAACTGTTTTATTCTTTTCCCATTTAAAGCGTTTAAACTTTTCAACAGCTGTTTCTGTATCAAAAGGATAAATTACCGCCAACACAAGAACACCGGCTAACACACCAACGTAGTATAATCTGGTCCTGAATATACCAAACCATCCTGCTAAATAGACTACAGAAAAGATCATAAACAATATCGCAGAAGACCTAACAGCGATGGCAATAAAGCCAAAATCAACACCGTATAGATATGAGAACACTCCACTTGCAAAAACTCCAAGAAGAAACGACGTTACCATCGGAAGTCCACCGGACCTTTTCCATGAGAGAATAAAAAGCAATATCAAAAAACTTATCAAAAAATAAACAGGCACAAAAATATATAAAGATATCCTTGGGTATGCATTAGCAAAAAAACAGCTCCAGTACATTAAAAGCAAGGTAAAGAATATTGTCCATATCAGTGACCTAAAACCAAGGTCCAGTTTTATCTTTTTAAGAGCAAGAAAGGTTGTTCCCATAATAATAAAAACTGCTCCAGAGCTGAACAAATGGTACGAAGCATCTTTATCAAACAACTCATACAGGAACTGGAACGAAAAAGATAAGAATGAATATGAAACGAAACCAAATGTTGCACACAGTAACCAGAAGATAGCATTACCCAAATAATATCTGGTCAGCAACTGCCTATTTTCTTGTGGGGATCTAAGAAACATTATTTATAGAATCCATGATCTTAATAAGGTCTTTTCTTATATCCTGTAGTTCCTGTCTAACAACTTCAAGAACTCCTACAGGGACATCTGTCTTTGGCATATCTTTCTGCGACTTAAATTCTTTAAGTTTTTTTCTGGCACCGGTTATATTGAAACCTTCCGAATACAAAAGTTTTTTTATATTAAATATAGTCTCTACATCTTTTGTTGAATAAAGTTTTTGTCCACCTTCTGACCTTTCCGGCCCAAGAAAGCTTTTAAACTCTGTTTCCCAATAACGGATAACGTAAGGTTTCACATCCACAAGCTTTGCCACATCACCGATCCTGTAACGCTTATGTGGATAGTGGTCCTCGTTAAAAACGTCGACCATCATTACTCCATGTCTTTATTAACGGCATCTCTTAAAACCTGAGAAGGTTTAAAGGTAAGAACTCTTCTTGCAGAAATTTCTATGGTCTCGCCGGTTTGTGGGTTTCTGCCTATTCTAGGCTTCTTTGTCCTAACTATAAAATTGCCGAAACCGGATATTTTTATACTCTCGCCTTCGAGAATGGTGTTTTTCATAGCATCAAACAACTTTTCAATAAGATCAGCAGATTCCTTTTTAGTACCACCAATCTGTTCAAAAATCTTGTTAACCAAATCAGCCTTAGTCATGCTAGATCCTCCATATAGACTTTATATTTCGCCTATTTATACAAATAAATCAACGGATTTCTATCAAAAACTCTCTTTTAAGTCCATCCATAACCGCCGCCATGGAGGCGTCAACTTCTGAGTCTGTAAGAGTACGTTCGTCATTGGCAAATACAAAGTAGTAGGCAACGCTTATTTTACCCTCTGGAACACCCTTACCCTTATATAGGTCAAATATGCCGAATTCCTTCAAATTGGCTACCCTAGCCTTTCTTAGGGAGGTACTTATAGTTTGATGCTTTACTTTTTCGTCCAACAAGAATGATAAGTCCCTTCTCATAGTAGGGAACTTTGGAGTCTCCTTAAAGGACGGAGTTGAATTATACAGTCCCTTTAAGACATCAAGGTCCAACTCGAAAAAGAACACTTCCTGGTCTTCCATACCTAACTTATCCATCAATCCAGGGTGTACTTTACCAAGAACGCCACAAGGTCTTCCGCAACATTTAACGATCGCGCTAAGCCCCGGATGTGCCTTTACGAATATCTGATCACTCTCTTTAGGTTCTACGAATTCAAAATTAGGGACTCTTAATGTTTCCAAAAGATTATTAAGCTCACCCTTAAGAGCATAAAAATCCACTTTATTGCCTTTGCTGCGTGTCCAGTCTTCAGCGTCTACATCACGACCTGTAATAACTCCACAGATATAATTCTTTTCATCTGCAGGAGTAACATCGGCTGTTGTTTTAACTCCAAAATCCGCTTTCTTCTTATAAGTCTTTCCTATCTCGAAAAGTTTTATATCAAGGCTCCTTCTGTTAATATTATACTTTACAGCCTCTAAAAGAGACGGAAGCATACTGGTCCTCATTACTTTCATTGTATCCGCAATAGGGTTCTTAACACTTATTACTGTCTCTGGCGCATCATTGCACAAGGCAGGAAATTCAACCGGAACAAAACTATAAGTTATTGCTTCGTTGTAGCCAAGACCCTTTAAGCAATCACGGAGTTTCTTTCTTAATATAGCGCTTTCGTCCATCGCCTTAAAGTTAGAGTGAACAGCCACAGCAGGAAGTTCAGAAGGAATAGCATCAAAACCTATCAACCTTGCGATCTCCTCATATACATCGGCAGACATTGTTACGTCATTTCTAAATGTTGGGACGTGCAAAGTAAGTTTTCCTTTTTCTGCTTTCGCTTTAAAACCTATTGCATCAAGTTTTTGTATTATTATTTCTTCCTTTATGTTCGTACCCAAGAAGTCTTCAACATCTTTTTCACTTATCGTTATTACCACAGGCTTCTTGCTCTCAACCACCACATCAACAGCATCGTAAATAGTTTCCGCATCTGCAAGGTCCTTTATTAAGGAAGTCGTCCTTTCAACTACGGATTGCATGAACTCCATATCAACTCCCCTTTCAAATCTGTAAGAGGAATCAGATGCAACACCTAAGGTCTTAGAAGTTACCCTTATGGCTGATGGATCAAAATATGCGCATTCTATGACAACATCCACCGTGTCATTTGTAACACCGGAATCAAGTCCGCCCATGACACCTGCAACAGCCAACGCACGCTTATCGTCGCAGATCAGCATATCTTTATGTGAAAGTACTTTTTTATTACCATCCAAAAGAGTTATCTCTTCCTTATCTACAGCAGAACGAACGTGTATTTTTTTATTCGCGATTTGAGCAGCATCAAAAACATGCAACGGATGTCCAAGCTCCAACATTACATAGTTGGTTATGTCCACCAGATTGTTTATAGGTCTTAGACCAACAGCCTCTAATCTTTTTGCCATCCATTCAGGGCTTGGTTTAACCTTAACACCATGAATGTATCTACCTATATAACGTCCGCATCTTTTATCCTTTATCTCTACAGATAATCCGCCGTTACCCTTTCCGTTCGAAGGAACAGCAGGAACAGCTCTTAGCTTCAAAGGTCTTTCTACTAATGCAGCGACTTCTCTTGCAATACCGAGCATCCCAAGTACGTCTCCCCTGTTAGGAGGTGTCGCAATTTCAAATATAACATCATCAAGCTGCATTGCTTCAACTATAGGAGTTCCAACAACACATTTATCGTCTAAAATTATTATACCGCTGCTTTCTTCTGCAAGTTTTAACTCACTCATTGAGCAGCACATACCAAATGATTCAACACCACGTATCTTTGATCTTTTTATTTCCAAACCATTAGGAAGATTCGCACCAACAAGTGCCACAGCGATCTTGTCGCCCTCTTTCATATTGCTTGCGCCGCAAACTATTTGTAACACATCGCTGCCAATATTAACTTTTAAAAGAGAAAGTTTATCCGCATCAGGATGCTTTTGTTTTTCCTGTATCTTCCCAACAACAACGTTATCAAGGCCCTTGCCCTGAAAGTCTACAGCCTCTATTTCAAGCCCTCTGTTAGTAAGGCCGTCCGCGATAGCCCTTGCATTATCAAGGTCTATATCTACAAAGTCCCTTAACCATTTAAGACTGACTTTCATTAGAACTGCCTCAGGAATCTAACGTCGTTCTCAAACAGAGAACGTAGATCGTTTATTTTATATTTAAGCATTGCTATTCTTTCAAGCCCCATTCCAAAAGCAAATCCTGTGACACCTTCAGGATACCCGACGTGTCTAAAAACATTTGGATTTACCATTCCACAGCCTAGTATTTCCAGCCAGCCTGTATTTTTACAGATACGACATCCCTTGCCCTTACATGCAACGCAAGTTACATCAACTTCCGCAGAAGGTTCTGTAAAAGGAAAATAACTTGGTCTTAATCTTATTGTTGTGTTCTCTCCGAACATTCTTTTTGCAAAGTAAAGCAGCGTCCCTTTAAGATGAGAAAGTTTTACTCCTTTATCGACGTAAAGTCCCTCTATCTGATGGAACATCGGTGTGTGTGTAACATCATAATCAGAACGATATACTCTACCAGGAGAAAGTATCCTTACAGGAACTTCATTCTGCATCATCGTCCTTGCCTGTACAGGGGACGTATGTGTTCTAAGGACTATCCCGTCCCACACATAAAAAGTATCCTGCATATCCCTTGAAGGATGATCAGGTTTAATATTCAATGCATCAAAGTTATAGAATTCATGCTCAACTTCCGGTCCATCAGCGATGGAATATCCGAGAGGCTTAAAGATCTCTATTATTTCTTCCATAACCTGCGTTACAGGGTGCAAAGTTCCTTTTCTTACAACTCTACCCGGAAGCGTCACGTCTATAGATTCTGTTTTTAATTTATTAAGGTTTTGCGCAGATCTTAATTTCTGTTCTGTTTCTGCTATTGTACTTTCAAGGTATGTTTTTAATTTATTAACTACAGCGCCTACTTCTCTTTTCTCTTCTGGACTTAGCTCACCAAGCCCACGAAGCAAAAGACTAAGCTCACTCTTTTTACCAAGTGCTTTAACTTTAAAATCTTCTAGATCCTTCAGGTCATTAATAGACAATAGACTTTGTTTAAGAGAGGTTTCTAATTCTGCTATGCGTGCTTTTAAATCCACTTTAGTAAAATACTAGCCTTGAGCTACTTTTACAAGAGAAGAAAATCCCTTAGCGTCTTCTGCAGCTATTGCAGCTAGAACTTTTCTATCCAGCTCCACGTTAGCCTTTTTAAGACCACCCATGAATTTTGAATATGATGTGCCGTTTATCTTTGCAGCTGCTCCTATTCTGATGTTCCAGAACTGGCGCATATTTCTTTTTAATTTTTTTCTGCCTACATAAGCATAAGCAAGCGCATGTACTACAGCGAGCTTACCTGTTGTTATAATAGTAGAACGTCTGCCACAAAAACCTTTGGCTAATTTAAGCCATTTTTTGTGACTATTTTTTGTTTTTACTCCACCTTTTGCTCTAGACATATATTACTCCTAATTTTAATTAAAACGCGTGAGGAAGCATTGCTTGTATTCTCTGCTCGTCGTCCTTGCACATAACTCCTCTTTGTTTCAAATTCCTTTTTTGTTTCTCTGTCTTGCTGCTCATGATGTGTCTAAGATTTGCTTTCTTGTATTTCACTTTTCCGTTAGCTGTAACTTTAAAACGTTTTGATGCGCCTTTCTTTGTTTTAACCTTTGGCATAGTAATCCCCTTTATTAATATTACAGAAAGCGAGTTCTAGCAAAATGGAAACTAATTGTAAAGAGTTTTTAAATAAACGGCCAAATATAGCTAAAAAGCCCTAATACAACGGACATAATGAGGGGATGCCTTAGTGTTTAAATAGTTCTTAATACCATTGTTGAAATTCTGATCCCATACGTAGGTTGCATCATACTCAGAAGAGCTCCAATACTTTAAACTAGCAAAACCACCAATCAAAACCCTATTGGTATAAAGCTGACTTAATTCATCCTTACTAGGCAAGAACCAATCGCTGTATCCGTTCAATACAAGATCATCGCAAATTTCGGCGCCTATACCAGCCGTACTACATCCGCTAACAATAGCTGTTGTATTGGTTTGCCCCGTACCAATGGTCGTGCCCGTACCCATTTGGACTCCTGCACAACCCCACTCGGCCCCAGTACTTTGGTCGGAGGCAGCGGCAATTAACCCGTGTTGCACACTGGCATCATAACCATGGTCGCCCAACTGTAACAGATATGCAACAACACCACCTTGATAACTATCACCGACAGCCACTACGGGTCTAACTTTTACTGTGTACTCTTTTGTTGTAGCATCTTCTGCTGTTACTATATAGTCCACATCACTTGTAAAATCGTTGGGAGTTACACCACTAATTTGAGGAGTGCTTCCTACAGCAACAGAATGCCCTGTTGTAGTAAAAGTTGCAACTAATCCTGTAACAACTGAACCAAATGGAACCATCACAGAAATAGTCGGTTTTGGCGATGCAGCCTCATTTATTACAGTCGATCCAACTTGAATAGGAATAGTAAATGTGTCTATGTTCTTTGTGTCAGAAGCAGCTACCGTTACCGTAACTGTATATACTTTTGCTGAAGAACCAATCGCTGCAACTGTATATAAAACTGGATTTGTAAAATCCTGAGTTTCTCCACTTGCAGGACTTATCATCGCACCTTCAGAAATCGTTATCGTCGGTGTTAAATTTAGATCTGTTGTTCCATAAGGCATCGTAACCGTTATATCTGTTCCGTTTATTACTCCCTCTATATTGTCGATAGAAAATGCAGTTATCTCTACAGTATGTGATGGGTTGATAATAAAAGAACATGATGACAGCAACACCGTCATTCCAAATAATCCAATCAAACTAATTAACCCTTTTTTCCACATAATACCCAACCCCAAAGCTGCCTTTACTTTTATTGTATTATATAACATAAATACTAGTTAGTCAATAGTTTTTTGTTTTCAATTGACAAAAAATATGCTCTTGTTAATAAAAATCAGTCTTATTTATAAGAGGGAGCTTTAATACATGATCAAACACGCTACAAAGTGCGACAATGTTAAGTATGCTGTCAGGGATATCCTATCCGTTGCTAATGAGGCAAAAAAAAAGGGGCTACCTTTAAGGTTCCTAAATATTGGTGACCCCATCAAATTTGACCATCAAACTCCACCCCATATGATACAGGCCGTATATGATGCAATGTTAAGGAAAGAAACTGGATATTGCGCAAGCAGCGGAACAGACGAAGCAATAGAAGCTGTAAGAAGAGAAGCGACTAGAAAAGGCATAAAAAACATTCAAGATATCTTTATAACGTCTGGAGCAAGCGAAGGCATAGAATTGGTATTAACAGCGTTGCTGGACCCTGGAGACAATATTCTTACTCCGTTCCCAGGTTATCCATTATATACAGCTGTACAGGCAAAACTTGACGTCCAGGAAAATCCATATTTTTTAGATGAAGAAAACAAATGGATGCCTGATACAAACGATATAAGAAAAAAAATAAACTCCAGAACAAAAGCCATAGTATTGATCAACCCGAACAATCCAACAGGGAGCCTTGCATCAAAAGAAGTTTTAATGGAGATTGTAAAAATAGCAGAAGAAAAAAATCTTTTAGTCTTGTGCGACGAAATATATGACAAATTACTGTATGACGGTAAAGAACATATTTCTCTTGCATCATTGAACCCAGACCTTCCTGTAATAACATTTAATGGCGTTTCTAAGTCGTATGTAGCACCAGGTTTTAGAATTGGGTGGGGAATTGCCAGCGGTAAAAAAGAAAAAATAGCGACGTTCTTGGAAGCACTTAACAAATTATTGCGTGCAAGACTTTGTGCCTGTACCCCTGTAATGGCATCGGCAAAAGCAGCATTGGATGGTCCACAGGACCACATCAAAGCACTTATGGACAAAATGACAATTAGACGAGACATGACGTGGAAAATGCTTAATGACATAGATGGAATAACTTGTGTAAAACCAGAGGGCGCTTTTTATGCATTCCCTAAAATAGATGTAAAAGATGATGCTGAATATGTAAAAAACCTGATATTAGAGACTGGAGTTGTAGTCGTTCCAGGAAGCGGCTTTGGTCAAAAACCTGGGACACAACATTTTAGAGTCGTATTCTTACCAGAGGAAGACGTCTTAAAGGATGCATATAATAAGATAGCTGCTTTTACAAAAAAATGGAGAAACAAATAACATGGACAAAAGAACTTACAAAAGGATTAATTTTAACGATGCTGTAGCGAAATACCTTGTATTCAGTGCAACACCGGAAAAAAAGCTTCTTAATATAATAAGGGACCTAAAGGATGCTTTCCCAAAACAGAGCGAATGGAGAAATTTAACAGAAAACCGACCACAAAAAGAGACAGAGATAATGGAAAAGTTTAGCAGAAGAGGCAATCTATATAAAAAAGTATGTCAAAGCTGGATGATAAATCACAAAGATCTTGCTGAAGAGTTCAACACTCACTTCCAGAATACAGAGAAAGAGATAAGCACTGACGACGTTGTAAAATTCTTTGATTCAGCAAAGAAGAAATTATCATTGAATACAAAAGACATCGTTATATTCGTACATACATATCTTGAACAGGTCGTTGGTATACAATTATTTGAAGAATCTGCTCTTAAAATAGAAAAAGACCTAGAAAAAGAATTAAAGAACTAAACAACATATTGGCATTCCCTAGCGGGCTCTTTGATTATCTGAGGTATATCTCGGAAAAATTGTTGACATTTTTAACTACTTGATTTAAAAGGATAATTATGGACAGAATACTCCCAGAATCTTTTATAAACAGATGGAAACACACTAATAATTTAATACAAGTAATTGTAGGACCAAGACAGGTTGGAAAGACAACGGCTATTACAAAGATTTCTCAAAATACAAAAAAATAAAAACAAAAACGAGGAAATACTATAAAAAAATTGTTAACAATAATTAGCTTGACCATTTTTCTGCTTGTAGCAGTAGTTTTCTTTATTTCTAATTATTCTATATTAGGCGTTCAAGATTTGCTAATAGCGGTAAAAGACAACAACGTTCCAGAAATAACAATTCTCGATAATAACGAACAACATTATAATAAATGGCAATGTTTTAGTGTAATAGATGTTGAAATTACAGAAGCTGAAGTTGACTATAATGGATGGCATAGAGTACCTTCTATAAATATTAAAACGAAAGACATTGTTAAAAGTTTTGACTTGGATCCAGATGTGAAATGGAATAACAATAAAATAATTACAGAGTGGAATAATCTTATAAAAGATCAAAAATCAATTTGTATATTTGGAGCATTCCTCCAAAAAGAAAAAAGCGGAAACAGCCTTTGGTACATCCAAAAAATTAAGACTCGAAAAGGATATTGGGATCGAAGAACCTAAGCTAATTGCTATGTCCCAAACGGGAATCGAATCAGCATCCACTATAATTAAACTTTGTATCCCCAGTCTTTATAACAGTTGCGTATCCTAAGAGATATCTCGTCGGAGGAGACAAGTTCCACAGGCATAGGATCAAGGGACAATTTTACCAAATCCTGTATTTCTTTTCTTTGAGTTGCGTACCATTTATCGCAGACAACAACTGTACCTTTATCTTCTGTTCCTCTTATTAGGCGACCAGACCATTGTCGTAACTTTAATAATCTATATGGAAGATCAAAACCCTCCATTGGGTTTTTACCAGTATGACTTCTGTAAAGATCGCCTCTTGCGTTGTGTATAGGCGAAGGTTGTATCACGGGGAGTCTTTCCAATATTACACAACTTATTTTTTCTCCCTTAATATCCAGTCCCTCTCCAAAAGTTTCTGAGCCGAGTAGCACCGCTTTTTCTTCATTCATAAAATAACCAACTACGTCGCCACCCATGTTATTTTTTAATACTTTAAAACCTTTTGGAACCAATTGTTTAACAAGCAGTTCGTGACATTGATTCATTCTCTTTATGCTGGAAAAAAGCACCAACGTTTTACCACCTAACATTTCTGCAATGTTGGAAACAGTACCAACAAGCTGCGACATAAACTTTATTTCGTCCTGATTTGGATGAAATGCATCTTTCAAAAAGAATACCTTTGAGTGGTTCTGATAATCAAAAGGAGAAGGTATTACTACAACCTCATCACTAAGAATTTTACCGTTAAGCCTATCAAACCCTATTTCGTTTGCTAAAGAAGTTTTGCCTGCTCTAAGTGTTGCTGACGTAAATATGCACGAACTATAATTAGGGTAAACTTTTTCTGCAAGTATTCCTCCAACATCAACAAATGCTTTTCCTAGTTCCCAACTAAGATTTTTCTCGCTCCAGGCTATCCACAGAACGCTATCAGCATCCATCATGTCAGAAGAAGATATCGTAACTGTTTTTTGAAGAAGAACTTTGTATTCACTGACTCTTTCAATTACTGATTCAACTATCATTGCATATTCTTTATCGTCTATTCTTACCATTACATCCTTTAACATCTCTTCTGCTTCATCCATTACACCAAGCAAATCTGCAAAACGCAGGGCACAGTCATGCCATTCTTTTGTTTTTGTAAGTCCATACTGTCCATAGACCATCGTCGGTGAATACAAAATAAATCGTTCAGGATATTCTGAACTAAGTCTTTTTTTCGCCAAAAAGCAAACACTGTGAAAAAGCTTTCCATACAGTTCTGTTATTTCCGCATCAAAAAGTTTTATCCTTCTGGAGAACGCTTCTACGGCTGCAACCTTATCAGGATCAAAATTCATTTTCCTAAGCTCTGTGCTAACACCCCTGCCCTTTTCATCGTCGTGGATTATAAAAGACAATGCACTAAGTGCCGTTGAGTCAAGAACAACAGAGGAAGCAGAGGTCGCTTCACTGTTAAGATTATGTGCTTCATCAAATATGATTTTCTCGCCTTTTGGAAGGTGCGACGGCCAGTTCAATATCAAGGAATGATTAACCACTAAAACATCCGCTCTTCTTGCGGCGCGAACCATCCTGAAATAATGACAGTCCTCGTAATACTCACACTTGCTTTGCATGCAATTGGAAGATTCCGCACAAAGCACATTTAAGCTTTTCTTTATAGTGGGATATGTTTTTAAGACCCATGAATGTATTTTCGTAAAGTCTGCAAGGTCCATTAACTTATCTAACGCAAAAAAGTAGAGCTTTGCGAACTTGCCTTCAACGTCGTCGGTAAGATCTATATCAGAAAAGAACCTGTCCATTTTCCTGACACAAAGATAATTATTCCTGCCCTGCACTTTTACTGCGTTCAAACTTTTTAAACCCAACAGTTGTTTTGCAAGTGGGATATCTTTTTCCATTATTTGGTTCTGTAGCATTTTTGTCTTTGTAGATACAAGGACCTGTGAAGAATTAGAAACAGCCCAATTCACCGACGGTAATAAATAGGCCAATGTTTTTCCAATACCTGTACCTGCCTCTATCATTGCAGATTTATCGTTATTCAAACTATCGCACATCTCTTCTATATATATTCTTTGCCCGTCTCTTTTTTCTAAAGGAGTACTTATTAAAGAATATAAATGAGCTGCATCAACCTTAAAGTGATTTAATTTTAATTCACCAGATTTATTTTGCTCTTTAAACGCAGTTCCATTCTTTGTGGCTTTTCTTTGTATCGGATCCTTTTCCGGCATAATACCTTTAATAAGGTTGGCCCACAGCCACTCAGAATAGTCAAAGTAACTTAGCAATCTATGAGCAACAAGGTTCCACGCAGCATCTTCTTTGAATTGTTTTTGCAAGTACAGAATAACCTTATAAAGGTCCTCTGAATCGTCCAGCGCTCTGTGGTTCTCCGTATCTCTTATTTGGAGCTGTTTTATTATAGTATCAAGCTTTAAGCTTTCCGCCGACGGAAAAAATAACGCTATAATTTCCATGCTATCCATAAACTGATTATTTAACTTAGTTTTTAGTTCTGCCCCAAGAAAAGCTTTTTCAAAATTAGAATTATGCGCAATCAAAGGTGCATCGCCTATAAACTCCAAAAGGTTGGCTTCTACTTTGTCTATAGTAGGAGCGTTTTTTACCATTTCATCATCAAGCCCATGTGTAAGTATAGTTACATCGTATGGAATATGTTTTAGCGGATTAACAAGCGTTTGGTATTCGCCTATCTTTTTAAGGTTCTCATCTACCTTGATGGCGCCTATCTCTATTATCTTTTCTTTCTTTTCATCAAGACCGGTGGTCTCAAGGTCTATGAATATGAATTCCGACATAGTGTAAACATACACCAGCTGTTGCAAAATAAAAGCAGTTTTAAATATACTAGAAAATTAAACATTTATTTTAAATCATGGTCTTCGTTCGCTACCAGTCTAAGGTTCGCTTGTATCTCATTGGCTAGCCCTAGACCGGGCTAGCTATCGTTAAACAAATGCTTTAAGCGTCATCGAACCTAAGACTGGTTAAGCTCTCTACGACAATGATTTAAAATAAATGTTTAATTTTCTAGTATTTATGAAACTACTGTTGAATTGCTGAAAGTGCAGTTGCTATATCAAGTACGCCCTCTGACTTAACTCTGTCTTCCAAGTCACTATTATGTCTTGCGGAAGAAATAATAACGGATTTGATCTCTTCTACTGTAAGTTCAGGAGCATTTGCTTTTAACAATGCAACAGCTCCACTTACAAAGGCTGCAGCCTGAGAAGTTCCACTTAAAAGTCCATATCTGTTACCTGGCAAACTAGAAAAGATATCAAGCCCAGGTGCAGCAATGTCAACTCCAGCTCCGTAGTTAGATTCTCTTATTAAATTATTATTACGATCTGTTGCAGCAACAGAGATTATATTAGTAAGACCATAAGCAGCAGGAAAGTAAGGAAACTTTCCGATATCTTCTCCGTCGTTACCGGCAGCAGCGACTAGTATTATTCCCTTCTGTTCAGCTTCTTTAAAAAGGCTATATTCTTCTGAAGACGAACCTTTTCCGCCACCACTATAGTTAATTACATCTGCGCCGTGATCTATTGCATACCTTATTGCCTTCAGCGAACTTGCAAAATCTGTATACTTAAGAGCCATTATAGAGACCTTGTCGCAGACTGCACTGATTATACCTGAAACGTGAGTTCCGTGACCAACGGTGTCAGTAATTTCACCAAAAGTATCACCTTCTATGTTATACACGTTAGCCTTTACATCCTGGTGCTCTACATCAAGCCCTGTATCTATTACAGCAACTATTATCTTTTTACTGCTCTTTGATATCTTTAGAGCCTGTTCTACTTTTATGGTTTCTAATCCCCAGTTAGCAGAAGTATAGCTTTTATCACTTACATATGGTTCTACGACGTCAACATACTGGTCTAATACTTTTTGTTCAGGAGCCTGAAAAGCATGGTTCGCATCATCCGCACAAGAAAATAGCGGTGCAACAAATGAAAGGATCAGGGTTAAAAATAGCGTTGAACGTTTCATACCCATAATAGTTTGCAAGTTACATGCCATAAATCAAGAAGCAACCTGTTGTTATTATTAGGTTTTTGTGCCAGGTTTTTGTCGTTCCTAAAACCCGCATAAAATACTGTAGAAAACTTTTACAGCTGACATAAAAACCTGCATGCATTATAAACGGGTAGATTCAAAAACGATGCAAAAACTTTGGAGGAAAAAGTGGATACACAGGAAAAAATATTAATAGGGATTTTAGAATTGAGCGAAGCAAAAGCTCTTTCAGATAAACTCGAGCCAAAAGGTGTTTATATAGCAATAAAACATAACGAACAAACTTGTTTAAAGGGCTGCGTCGTAAAAGTTGAAGTATGGGCTCAAGAAAATGATATCCCCGTAATAGCAGAAACGATCAAAGAAGATAAAATGAAATTATTGGATAACGAAGGTCTTGATATAGATAAAAGTTTATTGGAACACGTTTTCGACGACGAAGCAAAAACAGCAATTTGTCCCGCATGCGGAGCATCCTTTTCTACAGATAACAAAGAATGCCCCGAATGCGGATTAGTATTTATTCCTTAACCTAGTATCGCTTTAAGATCATTCGCTGGTGTTGTAATAGGCTTAATTTTGTAATTCTCTACCAAGACGTTAAGCACATTTGGTGTAACGAACGCTGGAAGTGTTGGGCCTAATCTTATGTCTTTTATGCCTAAGTGCAACAGCGTTAATAAAACACAAACAGCCTTTTGTTCGTACCACGAAAGAATAAACGAAAGCGGAAGGCTATTAACGTCCGTACCGAATGCATTCGCAAGAGCAACTGCTATCTGTATTGCAGAATAAGAATCGTTACACTGACCGATGTCCAACAATCTTGGAATGCCGTCTATATCGCCGAACTCCAATTTATTGAATCTATATTTACCGCAAGCAAGTGTAAGTATCACGCAATCCTTTGGAACACTTTGAGCAAACTCTGTATAGTAATTACGTCCAGGTTTTGCACCATCACATCCACCTATCAGGAAGAAATATTTTATTTTACCGGCTTTAACAGCATCTATAACTTTGCCTGCAACGCTCATTACGGCGTTATGTCCAAAACCGACCATGATGTTCTTTTCTATATCGTCCTTTTCAAAGCCCTTCTCTTTTAATGCTGCCTCTACCACTGGTGCAAAATTACCGTCGGTAACGTGCTTAACTCCAGGGAATTGGACAAGACCAGTTGTGAATATTCTATTGATGTAACTATTGCTCGGTCTTTGAATACAATTAGTCGTCATTAATATTGAGCCAGGAAATGCATCAAATTCTTTTTGTTGGTCCTGCCATGCACCGCCGTAGTTACCAACAAGATGTTTGTATTTATTTAGTTCAGGATAACCATTGCAAGGCAACATTTCGCCATGAGTATAAACATTTATTCCTTTTCCTTCTGTTTGTTTTAATAACGCTTCAAGGTCTTTTAAGTCATGACCGGAAATAAGTATCGCCTTGCCCTTTACCGGCGTAACTCTTACTTTTGTAGGGACAGGATCACCATACTTTTGAGTGTTAGCTTTATCTAACATACCCATAACTTTTAAGTTAACTGCACCAACTTTATCGACCATCTTTAAGTAATCTGGAAGTTCATGCTCATTAGATATAAAATCCAGCGCTTCATGAAAGAATGCATAGACTTCATCATCTTCAACGCCCAGGACCTTAGCGTGGTCTGCATAAGCAGCGACACCTTTTAATCCATATCTTATAAGTTCTCTTAACCCTGCTTTGTCATTTGTGTGATCTGCTTTTTGCGCTCCAAGCCCCAAAGAGATCTTTGCACCTAACGTTGTAAGCTCATTAATAGTAGACGGAAAACTTAAAGTTGCAGAACCATAAAGGTCTGAGCCGCTGTAAAGTTTTTTCAACCCATCTCTTAACTGAACTCCCTTATTTATGAACTTAACTATGGTTTCCGGATCAAAATTAACGTTAGTAACTGTTGTAAAAAGAGCCTCAACAATAAACGTATCAGCTTCGTGGTTAACTATGCCCTGCTTTCTAAGTCTATTGGCTATCATCGAAACACCAATACTGACCTCTAACAAAACATCCTGCAAGTCTGCCGTTCTTGAATCTTTTCCACACACGCCAGCTACGGTACAACCAGTTCCCTTAGCCGTTTGTTCACATTGGTAACAATACATAAGTACCTCCGTTTAAATTAGTTATATTATAGAGAAAGCCTTTTGGCCTCTAAAAACCTACCGTCTAAATCTACAGTGATTTCCTCTAGTTCCAGATCATTTCTGCCAGAGTTCTTTGCAGCCTCTAAAACCATGGCACTCAAGCCCTTGCAGCAAGGGACATTCATTGTCACTACCGTTACTTTAGGCGTTTGTGATTCAGTAAAAATATCTTTAAGTTTTTCGACGTAATCTTCTGTTCTGTCTAATTTTGGACAAGCGATCACAACGCTTCTGCCTTTTATATATCTTGAATGAATTTCAGTAGAGGCAACCGGGGAACAAGTACTAAGCACAACAATTTCAGAATCCTTAAAAAAAGAAGCTGACGGATTAACAAGATGTAACTGTACAGGCCATTGCACATCTTTTTTATCTATAGTAATTGAACTAGGGCATGAACATTTTGTACTATACTTTGTTTCGACTTCTTTTTCTGTAATTTCCAAAGCACCAGTAAGACAGTGTCCTATGCATTTACCTAGACCGTCACAAAAATCCTCTTTAACCAAACGTGCTTTACCATCAATTATCTGTAATACGCTCTGATGGCATGAGGAAACACAATTTCCGCAACCTACGCAAAGTTCTTCATTAATGCTTATTATTTTCTTTTTCATTGCTATTACCTCCGTTCCAAGTAACAGCATAACACCTTATGAAGGGTTCAACCTTGACCCAAGTCAAGAAAAACGAGAAACGTTAATAATAAACCTTTTAGCCGACTCAACGCTTATAAAGCCCTGTTTGGTAAAACGGTTCAGTGTCCTGGATATGGTCTCTGGGCTTGTTCCCAGCAAACTGGCAAGGTCCTTCTTACTTATATTAAGATCACAAACAAATTTACCTCTGGACAGTTCCTTCGCATTATTTAACAAATAATCACCAAGTCTTTTTTCAACACTCACGGACAAGGACTCTATCTTATCTACAAATTCTTTTAGACGATGTGAGTAAGCAGCCAGGAACTTTATAGAGATCTTGGGTTTTTGCATTATAAGATTAACAAACCCTTCTTTCGGTATACATATTAAAGTGCTTTCCTTAATAGCCGTACAGCTGGCTGGATATTTTTTTATCCCGAACAACACTGCTTCTGCTATCAGATCTCCATCACTTTGAACGTGAAGAATGCTCTCTGAACCATCCTCATTTATTCTAAAGACCTTCATTGATCCATGAACCACTGCATAAAAGTTAGTCGCTGCATCACCCTCTTCAAACATTGTTTTTCCTTTTGAAACTCGTTTAATAGCGGAGACCGCAGCCACTTCTTTTAATTCCTGGTCTGTTAATTCAGAAAATAAAAAAATATTTTTTAATACGGCTTCTATTTTCATCTTTAAAAACTACTCTTTATAAGTCTGGTTATAGAACTTCTTAATACTAGTCCTAACAGTGCCCAGGAAGAAACAAGTTGTAACCAATAAGGAAGCATGTGCATCCTTTCCATACTCATCATCTGTATGCCAAGACCAGGAAGGCCCATATCGACTATACCGCCGAATAGCACCGCACCAATGACTATGGATGAAAGATATATAAAAAGTGATCTTGAACCAAGTTTTCCACCAACAAAAGATATTGTAGCAGTATTTGTCGCCGGTCCCGCTATAAGAAAAACAAGTCCTGCCCCTGGGCTCATGCCTTTCATTATCAACGATGCTGCTATAGGAATTGACCCTGTAGAACAGACATACATCGGTATCCCAAGAAGCAACATGAACGAATAAGATATTAACGGATTCCCTAAATAACGTTCAACTAATGTTGCAGGAATAAAATAAGAAATAAGACCACCAACTACAAGGCCGATCACTATCCATTTTCCTACATCATCTATAAGTTCAAAATACGCATATTTAAAAATATTTATAAATTTCTTTTTTGGAGGCATACAGCACGGTTTTGTACCGTCATGAATATGCTTTTCTGCTTTAGGCAAAGGCTCTTCTTTAGTAAATATATTTGCCGCAACACCGGAAAGTATACCTATAAAAAAACTTGCTGCTGTTCTTAATAACGCAAACGGCCAACCTAAAAGAGAAACTGTAGCAAGAATAGAATCAACACCTGTTGTTGGCGTTGATGTCAAAAAAGAAAGTATCGCCCCACGCCCTGCACCAGCTTTTTTTAAGTGAGCAGTAACTGGTATTACTCCGCAAGAACATAAAGGCAATGGAACACCGATCAGCGCTGCCTTAAACACAGATGAAATACTTCTCCCGGATAAATGTTTAACAAGGAACTCTTCTGGAATAAGTACCTTAAGTACTCCTGCAATAGTAAAGCCAAGTAACAGATACGGCGACATAGCAAGTGTCAGCAACCATATTTCCAGTATTAAAGCCCTCATCATTCCCTCCGATTAGAATGTCCATCTGTCATAGCAAATAATATCTTCAAGTTCCTTTCTTGTGGTCGTTACTATTTTCGATAATTCCTGCACAGGGTACCCGAGCACAAGCAAATTAACCACCCTAACCTTTGAAGGAATATTCAAAATTTCCTTAACTTTATCCTCGTAAAAAGCACCTATCCAACATGAGCCTACTCCCAATTCAGCTGCCATTAAAGCTATATGTTCAAGTGCTATAGCAAGGTTAACGGTATACGCTGGTTGTCCACACGTCATAACATAGTCGGTTTTATCTGAGCACCCCACAATTATGGCGGCTGCTTCTGAAATAAATTTTTGATCTTTGCATGCTGGAACAAGTTTTGACAAAATTGCTTTATCTCTAACAACAACGAATTTCCAATCCTGAATATTCTTTGCAGAAGGAGCAAACCTGGCAGCATCCAAGATCTTATTTAATGTTCTGGAGTCTATTTGATTCCCAGGAAGATATGCCCTAACACTTTTTCTTAGCTTCACAAGGTCCATAAAGCCCATATTTAGGTACCTCCTTTAGCGTTCTTCTTATAAAGTTTTATAATGCATAAATAGAAAAATATATTAAAAAATTATAATGTAACGTAAACTGTGCTTTAGAAGGAGGATCAATGAGCACCTTTAAGCCTCAATTAAGAGGTTTCTATGAACTTCAGCCATATCATGTGCAAGAGATACTATTAGTATCCAGCCTATATGATGCCTTTATATTTGAAGAAGATGGGCAACTTACGGAAAGAATTTTTAACGAGTATACAGATTATCATTTACATTACGCACCAAGAATAACCCAAGTTGCTTCTGCAGAAAAGGCTTTGCATATGCTACAAGAAAAAAATTACGACATGTTGATAACAACATTACAGCTTGAAGATGTAGACGTAGTAGAGTTCTGTAAAACAATAAAAAAACAATACCCTCATATAAGTACTGTGCTTTTGACACATGCACCACAAAGGCTCCCACATCTTACCAGAGAAAACTTGGTAAAAGCGTTTGATGGAATATTCGCCTGGAATGGTGACACAAAAATATTCCTGGCTATCATAAAACTTATAGAGGACAGACTTAATGTCCAGCACGATACAGAAACAGCGAATGTAAGAGTAATACTTGTAGTAGAAGATTCCATTAAGAATTACTCCTCTTTTTTGCCTTTACTCTATTACGAGATCATGAACCAAACACGATCTTTAATATCTGTCAGTTTGAACAGGGAAAAAAAGATTTTCAGAATGAGAACAAGGCCGAAGGTCTTGCTCGCAACAAACTACGAAGATGCGCTGAATATATGCGAACAATATAAGGACTATATGATAGGCTTGGTCTCTGACATAAGATTTCCAAAGAACAATCATATTACTCCAGAAGCCGGTTTTGAGTTAATAGCAAAAGTAAAAGAACTTATCCCTGATCTTCCGGTAATATTACATTCAAATGAATCCAACCACAGAGCAAAGGCTAACAGTCTTGGCGCATCATTCCTGGACAAAAATTCTCCTGTACTACTTCAAGAACTGGGAGACTTTTTTAGACGTGATCTTGGTTTTGGTGACTTTGTTTTTAGATTGCCCAATGGACAAATAGTAGGAACAGCATCGGACATGATCTCTTTGGAGGAAAAACTAAAAACGATCCCTGATGAATCACTTAAATATCACACTCAAAGAAATCACTTTTCAATATGGTTAATGGCAAGAGGAGAATTCATTCTTGCGAACGAATTGCGACCAAGAAAGATAGAGGACTTTGACAGCATAGACGAATTAAGAAAAGACCTTATACGCGCTCTTTCTGCAAGCAGATTTAAATCACAGCAAGGAATTATTGCAGATTTTTCCAGTAATAGGTTTAATCCTGAGTGTAACTTCACTAGGATCGGTGGCGGATCATTAGGCGGTAAAGCAAGAGGGATTGCCTTTATAAATGCTCTGCTCGTACAAAAAGAATCTTTGGATCTAAAAAAGAAATATCCGAACATAGAGATCGAAGTCCCTTATACTACGGTGATAGGAACAGATGAGTTTGACCGATTCATAAGAGGAAATAATCTAACAAGATTTGCCCTGGAAGAAAATGACGATAAAAAAATAGCGGAAAGATTTCTGACGACAGAAATAGCAAGCGATCTAAAAGAAAGTCTGTTACTGCTACTCCAACACATTGATTATCCCCTGGCTGTAAGATCCTCCAGTCTTTTAGAAGATTCACACGCACAACCTTTTGCCGGCATCTATTCAACATATATGCTGCCTAACAATCACCCCGATATAAATGTAAGACTAAAACAATTATTAAGTGCAATTAAATTGATCTATGCATCAGCATATTTTCAATCTGCCAAAGCATACCTTTCCGCTACATCCAACAGAATAGAAGAAGAAAAAATGGGGATTATCATTCAACAAATAGCTGGCAAAAAATATGAAGATCTTTTTTATCCTGACTTTGCTGGTGTAGTAAGGAATATAAATTTCTTCCCTGTATCATACATGAAACACGAGGACGGAATCGCATACGTTGCCCTTGGTCTTGGAAAATCCATAATGGAAGGTCAAAACGTTTTACAATTCTCTCCTAAATATCCAGATATTATCCCGCAACTTGCTGTTGGTGATTTTTCTATCAGGAATACTCAAAAGGAATTTTACGCGATAAACCTTTCAAATAAAGAGCCCCATATTTTTTGTGATGAAAGTTCAACATTAAAAAAAGAAAATCTCGACAGAGCAGAAAAAGACGGAACACTTGATGCATTAGGCAGCACATACATTACAGAAAACGACATCATAAAGGACGGGATACATTATCAGGGAATAAAATTCGTTTCTTTTGCACACATATTAAAATCTAATATTTTCCCATTAGCAGAACTTTTAGACGACATCCTAGAAATAGGGAAACGTGGACTTGGAAGTTCCGTAGAAATAGAGTTCGCTGTCAATCTTGCAAAAACACCTAAAGAAAAACATCATTTTTATTTCCTGCAAATACGACCAATGATAGCGGGGAAAGAACAATCCGAAGTAGAAATGAATGACATAAAAGAAGGAAAAATTCTTTGTAAGTCCAACCACGCATTAGGTAACGGAATCATAAAAGAGATAAAGGATATCGTATATGTAAGACCAAAAAATTTTGATGCATCCCTTACTCCTAAAATAGCGGAAGAAGTAGGAAAAATAAATGCTACATTAAAAAGCGATGCTGCATTCATAGGATTAGGTCGCTGGGGAACTTCTGACCCTTGGCTTGGCATTCCTGTTAACTGGAGCCAAATATCAAAAGCAAAAGTACTTATAGAAGTTGCGCTGGACAATTTTAATATTGATCCATCACATGGATCTCATTTTTTTCACAATATAACCTCGCTGGGAATTGGATATTTTACTATCCCTGTAAATAAATATGATGAATTCATGGACTGGAATTGGTTAGAGGAACAACCTGCTATATATGAAACAAACTCGGTTAGATATATTCGGCTCGAAAATCCAATAGAAGTAATATTGAACGGAAGAAAAGGAAAAGGAATCATATTAAAGCCTTGATTTTGTTAAACAATCATCCGTCGTAGGGGATATTACTTTACTTATCCAGCCTTTGGTTTTATAAACTGTCTGTTTCTTTAAAATAATTCTAGGAGGATACAAGTCGTGTCATACACAAATGAAGTGTTTGAGTTAGTGAAAAAAAGGAATCCGAACGAGACGGAATTCCTTCAGGCAGTAAGAGAAGTTTTTGATTCTCTTGAACCTGTTATGGAAAAGCATCCTGAGTACAGAACAGCCAACATTCTCGAAAGAATCGTGGAACCAGAAAGACAAATAATGTTCAGAGTTCCTTGGATGGATGACAAGGGAACCGTTCGTGTCAACAGAGGTTTCAGAGTACAGTTCAACAGTGCTATAGGGCCTTACAAAGGCGGACTACGTTTTCACCCATCTGTAAACCTTAGCATAATAAAATTCCTTGGATTTGAACAAATATTCAAGAATGCTCTTACAACATTACCTATGGGTGGTGGTAAGGGTGGTTCTGATTTTGACCCAAAAGGAAAATCAGAAGCAGAAGTTATGCGTTTTTGCCAAAGCTTTATGAGCGAACTTTTTAGATACATAAATGCTGACGCAGACGTTCCTGCCGGCGACATAGGCGTTGGTGGACGTGAAATCGGTTATATGTTCGGACAATATAAAAAATTAGCTAACAAGTGGGAAGGTGTTCTTACTGGAAAAGGCATCAAGTGGGGAGGAAGCTTAGTTAGACCAGAAGCAACTGGTTTCGGCGTAGTTTACTTCACAGACGAAATGTTAAAGACCAGAAAGGAAAGCATAGAAGGAAAAACAGTCGCAATATCCGGCTTCGGTAACGTTGCTTGGGGTGCTGCTATAAAAATAACAGAGATGGGCGGAAAAGTTGTAACACTTTCTGGACCAGACGGTTTTGTTTACGACGAGAAAGGTCTTGATAAAGAAAAGATCAATTTCATGTTGGAAATGAGAGCGAGCTGCAGAGATCAAGTAAAGGATTTTGCAGACAAGTTCAGTAGCGCAAAATTCACAGCCGGGAAAAGACCTTGGAGCGCTAAGTGTGACATCGCTCTTCCTTGCGCAACACAGAACGAACTTAATGACAGCGATGCTAAGGAACTTATAAAAAATGGTTGTAAGTGCATAACAGAAGGTTCAAACCTTTCAAGTACACTTGAAGCTATGAAAATTGTAAGGGACAGCGGAATACTTTTCGCACCTGGAAAAGCATCTAACGCAGGTGGCGTTGCTTGCTCTGGATTAGAAATGACTCAGAACAGTATGCGTATGTCTTGGACAAAAGAAGAAGTAGATTCAAAATTGCACAATATAATGAAGAGCATTCACAACGAATGCTTGGCTGCATCAAATGAGTATGGCAGAAAGAGCGACTATGTCTTCGGCGCTAACGTTGCCGGATTCAGAAAAGTTGCTGATTCAATGATGGAACAAGGTCTTGTATAATAGACCATGAAAGGTTAAATAAAAACCCCGGCTCCAAAAAATGGAGTCGGGGTTTTTTATAATTTAAGAAGTTGGACGATACACTAAAATGAAAAAAAGACACCTAACAATTTCTGTTCTACTCCACGTTGGAATAATCTTTGCGCTTGTATTTATGTCCGGTGCATTTATGTCCGGCAATAAGAGTGATAACATTGATGCTTTAATGGTAAACATAAGCGGCAATCCAAATTTGACGATAGGTAATGGAACAGGTAGCAGAAATAATTTTTCTCCACTTGGTAAAACAAAAAATATCAATTCAATCGGATACGAGAGCGCAACAGTAGTAGAGAACACAACATCATTATCTGGCGAAGGCGGCGGTACAGGAAGCCGAGAAACATCTTACACAGGATCTATTCTGCAAAAAATACAGGAATATAAATACTATCCTCTTTCTGCTAAAAAAAATAAAATAACTGGTTCTGTTAAAATAAATTTTATAATTTCAAGCACCGGTAAAATATTAGGAGAACCAAAACTTTTAAGCTCTAGTGGTCATGAAATATTAGATGAGACTGCAATTAAGATAATAAAAAATTCAGCCCCTTTTTATGCTTTTCCACAAAGTATAAAAGAAAAGGAGCTGAATTTAAACGTAACTGTAGATTTTAGTCTATAAAACCAAATCATACCAACATGCATTCAAGATATGCCAACTTAAATGTTCTAAGGGTCATGACTTAAGATTTATTTTTTTGTTATGGTCTTTGTTCGCTATAATTAGCTAGCCCTGGCCCCGGGCAAGCTGTCGTTAAACAGATGCTTTAAACGTCGTCGGACCTAAAAATTATTACGCTCACTTCGACAATAACAAAAACTACACTAATTAATAAACATCCCCCAAGCAATACCTTTTTCTCCTGCAGGCAACAGATCAACTCTAGTATCATTTTTCCAATACGCAGGGATTTCATACGTAGGAGAAGAAACCTTATCCATATAGAAACCTGAAATATAAACATCACCATCTGAAACAACTACGTCTACAGAGGTTCCTAGATCTGTAGTCTTTAAAGCTGTTAGATCAACTTTTGTATCGTTCTTCCAATATACAGGCTTAGGTTCCGTTGCTCCGCCGACGGATAAAGTTCCTGTAACATAAACATCTGAACCGTTTATTCCGATTGCCATACCTTCGCCAAAATCAGGCGAACTATTAAGTTTAGTAACAATTGAGTTCTTCCAATAAACTGCTTCCGGAACACTGCCACCGATCAACATCCCTGAAGTATAAACATCTGTACCACTCACATAAATACCATATGCCATTCCTGTATCAGTGGTAATCTCTGTTTCTACGACAGCCTTAGTCGTAGTATTATATGTCCAATAAACCGGTTTAGAATCAGACGATCCTGCAATATAAAGTGTCTCGCCACTAGGATAAACCGCGTAGGCATAGCTGTTAACTCCTGCTGAACTTAGGTCGACTTTAGTCGTAGCACTCGTCCATAAGACAGCAATAACGTCAGTTCCAGACCTGTAGTAACCAGCTATGTATATATTATCGCCGTTAATATAAATATCATATGCATCTGAATCACCAGTTCCTTCGTCAACAAGATCAACTTTTGTTGCATTCTTCCAGTAACATGGAACATCTCGTGTCCCATCATAGTAATCTCCAACTACGTAAACATCTGCCCCACTAACATAAATGGCTTTCGCATATGAATCATGTGTCAACGAGGTACCAAGATCAGTTTTTGTTCCATTCTTCCAATAACAAGCAACATCCTGGTCAGAGGAAGCAACTGTATAATAACCTGCGACATATACATCCTTTGGTGCTCCTCCACAGGAAAGAACAGTTAAAAGAAAGAGAACAGAAGCAAAAAACACTGAAAGTTTTTTCATTAATAACCTCCACCAAGAACCTAAAAATTAGAATAATTTTACTATGAATAATGCTTAAAACAAGAAAAAGATTGACTTAAAAACTCTTTAAAAATACAAAAGGAGTTAGTCAAAACCTTTTTTCAGGGGAATTCCGGTGAGAATCCGGAGCTGTCCCGCAACGGTAAGCGATATAAAAATCGTAAGTCCGAGAACCTGCAAAAAGAGTATCCCGAGGAGGAATGAACATGCGTTTCTATTTATCCATTCAAAAACCTTTTCTGATTTTACTGTCAGTTTTTACTTTTTCCAATCTAAGCTATGCACAACAACAATCTGTCTACAAGGACTCTCCAATAATCTGTGGATGGGCCAGCGGATGCCAAGTAGTAAGAGGACTCATCAACATTTCTGATCCATCCATAACTGATGCAGGAACAAATCTTGCGAGTTCCGGCGTAGAAACAAATGGCGTCGGACAAGCAGACAATCAGACGGTGTCCCTTGGCGATGGAGGAACGGCAACACTCACATTTGATACACCAATATCAAACAAACCAGGATATGATTTTGCGGTATTTGAGAACTCTTTTAGCGACCCTGCTCTTGGACCACCATATTTTTTAGAACTCGCTTTTGTAGAAGTTAGTTCAGACGGAATTCATTTTTATAGATTTGATGCAACGTCTTACACTCAGACGACAACTCAAATAGGCCCTTTTGAAACCATGGACAATCTGAATATAAACAACCTGGCTGGTAAATATACTTTGTATTACGGAACTCCTTTTGACCTAGAGGAACTTGAGGGGAAACCATATCTCGATATAAATAATGTAACCCATGTAAGAATTGTTGATGTTGTTGGTTGCGTACAAAACAACTATGCGACGTATGATGCTTCGGGCAATAAGGTAAATGATCCTTGGCCAACAGACTTTGCCTCTAGCGGTTTTGATCTAGATGCTGTCGCGGTACTAACGGGAACAGAAGGCGGCATTAACGACGTAAATAATACAAAAAAGAATATCCGTATCTATCCCAATCCAACAAAGGACCAGTTAAACGTAGACGTAAAGAATAATAAAATATCTAAAATAACAATTCTGAATACGCTAGGTGCACAAGTTCATTCGTGCCGTAACATAAACAGTAATAGTGCATCCGTAGACATTTCTAATATATCTCCTGGTTTCTATATAATCAACATCACTACCACCGATGGAAGTATAGCGAGGTCATCATGTACAAAAAAATAAGTCTCATAATAACATTAATAACAAGCCTGTTCGTTGCATGTTGCCAACAGGGACAAGGAACGGAACAAAGTCAGGATGCAGAAGCATTCCAATTCCCTTATAGTAGGACATGGAAGTATGCAATAGTAACAACCGCTGCAACAGATTATTCTAGTGGTGCTCATTCTGTAATGGGATATTCATCTCCAAGAACAGCTGTAAACAACCTGTTATCTACAGGGTCAGATCTATGGATCTCTGCATATAATAAAAATTTCTATAGAATAGAAGCTTATGCAACAAATTCCATTATAAAGTTCTCCATGAGTAATCCGGTACTTCCAGTTTGGAACTTTTCAACAGAAGGATCAGAAAATAATTCGAACCCACACGAGATGGTCTTTGTCAGTGATACAAAAGCCTACTTAATAAGATACGGAAGTCCAAAGGTATGGATAGTTAATCCTTCAGCTACTGTTGAAAGTGAGTTCAAGATCGGCGAACTTAACCTTTCCGCCTACAACGATAGTGATGGATGCCCAGAAGTTGCTAGCGGACTAATCATAGGAGACGAACTGTTCTTAGCAATGCAAAGATTGTCGCCAAGCGGAGGCTTCCCAATGGCTCCCGTAAATGATGCTTACGTCGCTGTATTCGACACAAACACAGATCTTGAAATAGATACTAACTTAGGAGTAGGGCTCAAAGGCATTAGGCTTGATGTAAGAAACCCTTTTGCAAAAATAAAACACTATGGAAATTATATTTATATCGCCGGAGCTGACGGAACACTTGCCAACGCAAACGTTCCTATAAAAGGTGGAATACAAAAAATAGATATTACTACATTACAGGCTGATCCAAACATAATAGAACCTACAGCGCAAATAACAGGCCTAGAGATAATATCAAACACTAACGGATATTTCATAGAATATGATGCATTTAACGACTGTTCACTAAGAAAATTTAATCCTCAAACAGGATATGTTTATCCAGGCAACGTCGCAAACATTGGCAATACGGGGGACAGAAATCTTCAGTCAATTATAAAAGATGATGACAACCTCTTGTGGATAGCCGATAGATCTCTTTATGGTAGTGGTGTTTATATAATAGATACCGCGAACGACACCATTCAAGAAGGGCCTATTTCCACGAACTTGGACCCTTTAGAGATAACATTTTGCGAGAGATAAATTGAAGACGACAATATTAATTTCAGCATTGATGTTGCCTTCTTTCTTATATTCAGCAACAGATGTAAACCTTGGGACTGTAATTGTTAACGCAGATACGTATCAATATCAAACAGGAGATGTTTCAGAAGAGGAAACGTCATCGTTTTCCTCTGTTATTAAAAAGGAATCCTTTGAGGCTAAGTCAAGCACTATATCCGACGTTGTTGAGCAGGAATCAGGGGTTCAGGTAAGACAATCTGGAGGGCTGGGAAGTTTTTCAAGTCTTTCACTTAGAGGTGCATCAAGCAACCAGGTAATGGTATTCATGGATGGTGTACCACTAAATGATGGTGCCGGTGGAGGCGTAGACTTAAGTACAATCCCTCTTTCTGATGTTGATTCAATAGAAATATATAAAGGCATTACTCCTATCAACTTTGGGCGCTCATCTATAGGCGGAGCTGTTAATATAAGAACAAATCGTTCTCAAAAAGATCTTAAGGGAAGCATCACAACAGAATACGGCTCATTCAATACTTTTAGGATATCACCATTTTTAAATCATAAGCCTGGAAAATTTGATTATGTCATTAACGGCGATTATCAAAGTAGTAAAAATAACTTTACTTTTTTAAACACCAACGGAACAGCGTGGAACCCTTCCGATGACAAATGGGAAACAAGAAATAACGACCAATTTGAACAAGGAAATCTTCTTGTAACAACTGGCTACGATTTTACTAAAGAGACAAGAGTTGAACTTTCTAATCAATATTTTTCAAAAGGACAAAACCTGCCAGCGTGGAATAATAACCCAACAGTACATACACATTTTTATACACTTAGGAATTTAACTAGCGTTAAAATGACAATTAACAACATTGGAACATTAAATATAAATTCAACCTCCAGAATAGATAATTCATATAAAAGGGAAACATATGACGACCGCGACAATGGTGTAGGATTAGGGGCTCAATATAACGAATATAAAACTACCTCTTACGGATATAACCAATTCCTTGAACTACCAACCAGATATAACATAATTGACACCGTGTTCGACGTACACAAAGAAAATTACACAACAAAAGACCTTTTAAACGTTGAAACATATAATCCAAGCACGAGAACATATTATTCATTGTCTACAGAAGACAAAATTTTACTCCTCAGCGGAGCTTTAATAATAAGTCCTGCTTTTACTTTTGAATATTATGATAATAACTTTGATTCATCGTCAACACCTAGAAACGAAGCACATGGATATTTCAATCCTAAATTGGGATTAAAATATTCTCCATTTAATTTGCTAACATTAAAAACTAACGTAGCAAAATACATAAGAGAACCTTCCTTTTTTGAATTATTCGGTGATAGAGGTCTTTTTGTTGGCAACAGCGATCTAAAAGCAGAAAGAGGAATAAACTTTGATATTGGACCAGAGCTTAACTACACATCATATAACTTTTACTTCAACAGACTCTCTTTTGGCATTGCATACTTCAGAAGTAATGTTAACGACGTAATATCTTATGTATATAATTCAAGAGGTATTGGTCAGGCCGTCAACATTTCCAGTTCTACGACTAATGGGATAGAAACTAATTTAAAAGTTGGCCTAGTTAAACACATGTCCTTTACAACTAATTACACATGGCAATCCGCAGTAAACGAGAACAAGGTTCAGGCGTTCAATGGGAAAAAACTTCCTGGTCGATTTGAGCACTCAGCATCTATAAATCTTGAAGGAAGATGTAGCTTTATAAAACCATACTACGAATTCTTATACGCAAGCGGGCTTTATTACGACAGCGCAAACCTTCTACCGGCACCTGTTAAAAGAGAGCACAACGCCGGGTTAACTTTTTTTATAGATAAAGTCACTATCACAGCAGAAGTAAAAAATATCGGAGATGATCACTACCAGGATTTTAACGGATTCCCAACACCTGGAAGGTCTTACTGGTTAACGGCCAATTATTCTTTTTGAGTCGTAAATAATTCTTTTATAGTTTCGTTACTCACACCAAAAAAGAAAGCCTTGCTCTCTTCAAAAGAAGAAAATTTAATACCGTATTCCAAGTAAGTTTTCTTTATCCTGTCCGGTATTAATTTCAAGAATTGTTTCATTTTGTCATATATCGGTTTAACCACTTCGCCTTTTTTATACGCTTCAGCAATATGAACGGCGGTATTCATTGTTTCCTTTGTATAAGCAAGGTAGATCAGATCAATGTATTTGTTGGCAGGTATTTTATAACTAAAATCCAAAGATAACGCTTCCAAACAAAGTTCTCTCCACTTTTCTGGATAATATTTTTTTATATTAAAAGCTCTTTGATATACTCGACGATAAGCGATCCTCATTGATTCCAGGGAAGTTGGGTCGGCAACAAAGTTACCAACAGCGTAGCCTCCCTTTCCAAGTCCTCCAACAAGATTAGCAACAACAGGAGTACCCATCCAATACGACTCCATGTCTGTTAAGCCACATGGTTCATATCTGGAAGGTATATGCACAAGATCTGCGCCACCGGCAAATACTGCACCTCGAACATCAAATTCAGAAGAGAAAGCAAAATTATGGCCACTTTCCTGCATAAGCTTGGCTTTTTGCTCTGCCAATTCTTTTATCTTAAAAGACAAAGTATCATCTGGATTAACGGCGACTACAATTAGGATATTTCCTTTTCTAGTTATGTGTTCAGCTTCTGACAAGATCAAAGGAATATTTTTCTGATCTACAAGCCTGCCCCATGAATAATGTATAAATGCTTTTTTATCATCCCAAAGCGTTTTAAATTCGGGTTGAGGAAAAGATTCCATTAATAAAATTTTTCTTAATATACTTTTTGCTTTAAAAACCCTGGAAGGCTGAGCAGCATCATAATTAAGTCCATCCTTAAAATCAGGGTCATTCGCAACGAAATTCTTTAGATACACAGGTGTTTCTATATTATGCCACTTAAACAAATAAGGATTAACGACCATGTCCCTTAGCAACTTGTTTCTTGATGCATGCTTTTCTATATCCAACCCATTTAAAACACCAACTATGTTGGCTGCTTTTAATTCATCAAGCCCCCTGCTCTCTTCCATCAGTTGAAACCTATCTGCCTCGTCGTTCAATATTTCTATGCTAAAGTGTGTTCTATAAAAATCCTTTATCCTCATTCTGGTTTTTTCAACAGAAAAGTAATCATGGCTAAGTGGTTTTAGAGCAAGAGAACTTATTCTCGCTTTAAGAGCATCATAGCTTTCGTGTAATTCACTAGCATAACCTTCACTAACTGTTGTGGCACTTATTCCAGTCTTCTGCCTACATTTTTTTAGAACAGCCTGTAAAATGTTACCAGTACCAACATCATCATGCCTTACCCACGCTCTAAAATATTTATGTACAGTCTCTTTGTTTAAACAAAGACGAAAAGAAAGATCATTTAAGGCTGCCAGATGGTTCTTTTCCATATTTCTGTTAGTTAACAACTTTTTATTTATTGCCATTACTCCCTGATAAGCCATGTTATGGCCTATAAGAACGGGATTTATTTTCTCATTATAAAAGGCAGCAAGACCTGCATGATAATCATGAAGTATCGCCGCATAAGAATCTGTATATTCATATATTTTTGCTACAGCTTGAGCAAAAATTATATAAGCTCTTTCTTCTGCAAGGTTCATTGCACACGGAGTATTAGGAATAAAACCTTTTTCCAGCTTCTTTAATTCCTCTTGCCCTGTAAGAGTAAGAATGTACGGGCTCATATTGCCGCCAAACTTTCCTCCCCAAATATCACTCTTAACAAGAAATTGTTTTCCAAATTTTGTTTTGCCCTCGTAGATCTCTATTGGAAAAATCTTATCGCCGTAGTTAGCATTAAAATCTTTTACTTTTTTTACATAACCCTCTGAAACTAAATTAGATAAACTTGTATCCCTCATTGCACCACCAATGTAAGGGCAAATGCTATTTACAAAAAATTTAATTCCAGCCTCTTTACCATAACGGACGAGTGCAGGCGGCAACTCAGCAACGACTACAGACATTCCTCCAGCCTTACTTATGTGGACTAGTTTTTCTGTTTCTTTTGGGCCTATTAATTCAACACTACCTCCTTCCCAACCAGCACTAAGAATGTTTAATTGTTTAAAAGAGATCGATTTAATTTGGTTTGAAAAGAGATTCAGTAATGTTGAGTAATCTACTGGCATGGCAAAGTATTATATCAATATCACAATTATTAATAGCAAACTTTTTATTTCATCAGCTGTTTTTGGCGACTATTTTTTATACATATTTGTCTCAAGCCCTTTGCTACAAAGGATTACGAAAGGCTTTAAAGCAGAGACAAAACTCCTTTGCCAAGCTTTTTTCGTTATTGTTTTGTAAAATGTACAAGGCTAAAAATATGAATAAAAAAAGACGATTACGCTTGTAATTTAAATATAGAAAAAAGGCAGAAAAAGACTAATAAACAGGAGTTAAACACCTTATAAAATCAGTTAATGTAAATAAACTAGACAGCCTTCTGAACCTTACCAGATCTAATGCAACGGGTACAAACCTGTATTTTTTTGACAGTTCCGTCTACCTTGGCTCTTACAGTCTGTAGATTAGGTAGCCATTTAGTTTTGGTCTTTATATTGGAATGGCTCACGTTATTACCGCTTAAAGTCCCCTTTCCACAAATGTCACACTTCCTGCTCATAATATCACCTCTAAGTTATTTAGTCGCTGTAAAAATACCGGTCATCTTAGGCCTAGCACTAACAGGCACTTTTACCAAAAAAGGATTTGATTATCAAGCTAAAACTGATAGTAATATTTTTCGGAGGAAAACTCGCCATGAACATAGTTCTTAACAGTGAATCCGCCATAAAGTGTTTAGATAACAACATAAAAGGGCCAGCCCTATACAAAGCTATGTGTGACTTTACTGCTGCTGCATACAAAGATACAAACAAGTTCAATAATCTCGAGTTCGACGTAATTATAACTATATTAAGGGCAGCACTCCCAATAGGAATAACGCTGTATCAAATAACAAATAAACAAGTTGGTTTTATTTCTGCAATCAGACAAAAAGACCTAAGTATAGAAATGACATATAAAAACATCCCTCACTTTAAAAAGCCTCTTATAGTAGACGGTTGGGTTGCTTCCGGGAACACTATCGCCGCTGTGGCAAAAAAATTCGAGATCAAAGAAGTAAATATCCTAGCGTTAGTTGCCTCACAACAAGCACTGAACTTAATAAAACCTACAAGCTACGTCGTAGGACATCTTGCACAGAATTTAACACCAGAGCACTATATAATTCCACCAGCTCCATTCAAACCAAGAGATGGTGGAAATGATATGTTTTATTTATAAACTAAAAAAGTAACCCTGCGCCTTACTCTGTAACCACAAAAATAGAATTGGGAACAATAGTGCCAGCAGCAGAAAGAGTAGTTTTAACACCGTCTTTCCAAACAGCAGCTACGTTGGTAAGAACATTGTAGTTACCTGTAACATAAACATTACTGTCATGCACATAAATAGAATTCGCAGCCGAAGATATAGATGCAGATGGAATGGTAATAAAACCATCGTCTTTAATTCCATCTTTCCAAACCGCAGCAGTATTATAGCTGTATGAAACATCCCAGAAGGAACCAGCAACGTAAACATGCCCGTCACTCACATAAATAGAGTTAGCAGAAGCATCAACGGACATTGTTCCATCAGTAAGATCAGTCTTAACTCCATTTTCCCAAACTGCAGCAATATTGTTACCGGAAACATCATAGTAGGAACCAGCGACGTAAACGCTACTGTCATCACTTACATAAATAGCATATGCATAAGAACCAACGCCATCATCGGCAAGGTCAGTATTTGTCGTTGTAATGCCATTTGTCGTCCAAACTGTAGCAACAAAATAACCAGAACTAGCAAGATAATGACCTACAACATAAACAGTACCGTTACTTACGTAAATAGAATTAGCATAAGCAAGAGTCGTTCCACCAACTACGGAAAGGTCAACTTTAACAGCATCTCTCCAAACGGTAGCGATGCTGTTACCAACACTATCAACATACCTACCAGCAACGTAAACATGTCCCTCGCTCACATAAACAGAAGTCGCAAAAGCATTTGTCGATATTGAGGAATCAGTAAGGTCAGTTTTAACACCATCTTTCCAAACCGCAGCAATATTGTTACCCAAGCCATCTGCGTACCAACCAGCCGCGTAAACATTACCACCACTCACATAAACGGATTTGGCTTCAGCATTAGTAGATATTGAGGAATCGGTAAGATTGGTCTTAACACCATTTTTCCAAACCGCAGCAATATTGTTACCCCAATCGACATAGGAACCAGCAACGTAAACAGATGTAACTGTCGTAGGAGTAGTATTTGTAGGATCAACTGTTGGATCAGTAGTTGATGGATCTGTAGCGGCGTTATTAGTTCCACCTCCTCCACAACTTGAAACCAATATCGCAAAAACAAAAGACACTAGACTACACGTTAATTTTTTCATTCGAACCTCCATAATTTTAATAGTATATATCCCTTTTAAAGATTAAAAGTCAATATTTCTTTTACACACTAGCTTTTGAATACCCAGGACTACGCTGTAAAAATAAATCCCAGAACCCGAAAAGCCAAGTACTTGTAACAAAACACGAAAACCATGTCAAGATTAAATTCCACGGGAAATAAACAATGCTTTCAGCTCCGTAAATTTTCAGACCAGCCCCCACGATAGTCATGGAAATAAATTCCTATCAATATACAAAAACAACTGTCATTACTATTAACAATCGCTTAATCTTTTAGCAATTTTACAGGGATGCTTTTTAGGATTAACCACCTGATTTGTATAGATATGGCATTGCAATTGCATCAAACATGGAATGCAATACTTAATATTATTAATACTCTCTCTCTTTCTTGAACCTGTTTCCGCATATTCTCAAGAACAGGGAAAAGATTTGGAGAGTTTTTATGAATATTCTTTCCAGAACGCTACAGAGTCTTTAAAAGAACTACGTAAAAATATTTTAGAAGTTGATTTTGGTAAGGTAAGAAATCTTTCTGAAGAACGAAAACTAAAACTTGATCAACTTAAAACAAAAAGCATACCTTCCGATTGTTTACAATGATAAAGACATCTGTTTTATTCAGGATGCTGTAAATAAAGAACCCTATATGGATCAGAAGATCGAAAAAAATGGTATCTGCAAAAAATGATCTAAAACAATATCTCAAACAAATTAGTACCTAAGGAACATGGTCGCCAGCACAGAATTACCATCTGTTACTGTTACAAAAGAACTGTTCTAGTGAGTTATTAATTATCGGTAATAAAGTTTAACAGTATCCTCGACCTTCTTTCAGGTTGACTTTGATCCAAAAAGTATTAAAGAGGGAAGTCTAATTTTAATTTGATGTTTGTAATGAAACAAAGGAGGTATCTATGAAAAGGCTTCTTGTCTTATCCTTATTCTTAATTGTACCTATGATGAACCTGCACGCGATGGTTTCAAGCGTGTTTACAACAGAAGGGGATCCTTGCCCTTATTTCAAGAAATACCAGATTGAAAGTGTTCTTGTGAACAATGGTAACGGATATCAGAGGCAAAATGTATGGGTCACCCTCGATGACACACCTATCCCTGCTAATACCAACTGCGTTTCTATAGTATGCGATAGAAACTATGCCTTTGTAAAAGGATACCAGATTTGCCCGCCTTCAAAAACAGAGAATCATCTTGGAGATACTATTTTATATTACTATGAAATGAAAAGTTGTGGTTTTTATTCCAATCCTATCTCCGGTGTTTCTCAGGAATTTGAATATTGTGAGTCTAAAAAAACGACAACTAGATCTCACGAGTGAACATAACTAGTTAAATTAAATTATTTTGTATAACGACCGTAGGAATTTTTTTTGACAGTTCAATCTCTCTTCTTGTTTCCTGGTTTTGTCTTCATATTCTTAATTATGCATTTCAAAAACATTGATGGTTCAACAAGTTGTGTTAATATAATTTATGAATGAATATAAAGTTTGTGCTAGTACCACCGTTCCTACTGGTTTTTATCGCTATATTCTCCTCATATTCCTGCAGTTCCAATAGCATTGATTACTGGGTAGCAACGAATGGAAGTGATTCAGCTGCTGGTACTGAAGCAAAACCTTTTTTGACGATAGAACATGCCCGCGACGTTGTCAGGACAAGCACATCTCGTGGAAACTCGCCAATAAACATACATATCAAAGGAGGAGTGTACCGTTTCACCGGTCCACTAGCTTTCACATCAGCTGATTCCGGGGCAGATGGAGCCTGCGTTACCTATAAGGCTGCTACAGGAGAGAACGTATTCATTTCCGGCGCTGAACAGGTAAGCAACTGGACCATGCATGATGCAGGCCTGAATATCTGGAAAGCTCAGGTCACAACACAAACCATGCCAAGACAACTGTATGTAAATGGTGTGCGTGCTACACGAGCGCGAACACCAGATTATCCTAACTATTACACACCTACGAGCACAGGATATTCTTACTTATATTCTTCTGGAACCGACCCACAAATACCACCAACGTGGAATAATCCAGAATTGGTCGAGGCCGTTACAGCGACGCAGTGGAAAATGATGCGTTGCCCTATAGACAGCGTGAATGGTGGAGCTGACGTTATAATGCAAAACCCATGTTGGACTAACGCAAACGTTTTCCCTTCCCCATGGAATTTTTATCTTCTTAACTGGTGGGAGAACGCATATGAGTTCCTGGATGAAAAGGGAGAATGGTATTTGAACCCGTACACTCAGATGCTCTACTATATGCCACGAGACGGAGAAAACATGACAACGGCAGATGTGGAACTTCCGATCCTTGAAAAGCTCATTGATGTTGTTGGTGATGATTCTACGCCGGTAAGTTACATAAATTTCAACGGATTGAACTTTATATATGCAACGTGGTTAGGCCCTAATACATCTAATGGATATCCTCTTGATCAAAGCGGTTTTTATTTAGTCGGGACAGGACATAAAGCCAATAAGACAGGACATGACCCTGATACTGTATCGATCCCCGGCAACATAAGTCTTTCCTACGCACAGCACATAACTTTTGAGAATAATACGTTCGCCCACCTGGGTGGCATTGCCTTGGACTTTAATACCGGCAGCCAAAATAATGCAATATTTTATAATACGTTCAATGATATCTCGGCGGCAGCCATCAAGATCGGCGGTAACACTTCTAATGATGCACATCCTGAAATTCTCTCTCAACGCACGATCAGCAATAATATTTCAAATAATTTAATAGAGTATGCTGGGCAGGAATACTACGACGCTCCTGGAATATATATAGGCGTTACAACACAAAGCTTAGTTGCACACAATGAAATAAACCACGTACCATGGTCCGGTATTGCTATCGGATGGGGATGGGGGCTTTTAGATCCTGGAGGATTCGTAGGTGTTCCAAGTGGTACTCCATATATGTGGGGACACGTCGATACTCCGTCTGCGGCTCAGGGAAATCAGATACTGAATAATAAGATACAATACTTCTTAGAAAAGTTGTGGGATGGTGGAGCTATTTACTCCACAGGGTTCCAGGGAACATCTCTCGACGATGGACAACTCATTCAGGGAAATGTGGCAATGAACAAACGATCTACGGCAGGAGGCAACACTTTCTATACTGACGGTGGAAGCCGTTTTATTACCCTGACAAACAACGTCTCCATCAACAACCCGCAAGGATACATGGACTTTGGACCGTGTTTAAAAGCTTCATCATTCCCTTATCTTTGTGCTTTAACCAATATATTCCCGTATGGCGCTGATATGGGAGGTTGTATCCCTTACGGAGATCTGGTTTTTGAAAATAATTATATGCGTGACCACTTAACATTCTACGACATATGCACTAACGTCAACAACCCCAACGCACCTACCGACGTAGTATTCACCGACAACTATAGAGTATCGCAAGAAAGCGATGTCCCGGCAGAGATACTAAGTAACGCAGGAAGGCAATAGTCATAGAATTTTAATATGTGTTTACACAATCGATCATATCTTGCTCTGTCATCATTTTAATACCACACCAATATACAGGCCAATTGGTATTTGTAATAGGACTAGAGGCTGAATGTCCAGAGAAGTAACTGTTTCTATAATAATTTTCATCTTCAACATTCGAACTAAATAATGAATAAAGTTGTGGAAGAAAATCAGCAAAAGTGCCCGTTGCAGAATATTGGTTTGAGAACGTATAATAATCCATAAATTCAGAGGGCTTTGATGCAAGATCATAATTCAAAGAAACATAATCAGAAGGCTGGAACGAATCTGATGAGAATGTGAATATCTTAAAAGCAGGATTATTACCGTCTATAGGACTTATTGCAGGGGTTATCTCTAAAAATCCGTCAGGAAGTTTATATTCGTCCATGTGAGTATGACCAGCAAGCATCATTGTAACAACATCCGAATAACTGGACAATATTTGTAAAAAACGTTCCTGATAAGTCGTTTTCCACATCATTTTCGCTTCTGCGATATGACCGTTCTGATCAACATGCGATGCTGTCTTATGAATATTCGCTCCAGGAGGAACATGTAATAATATCCAAACTTTTTTTCCTGCTGCTTTGGCACTAGCCATTGTAGTATTGAACCAATCCAACTCCGCCTGTGCAGCAGCATCAATATCTCCAACTGCATCAACTGAAAAAAGAACAGTGTTTAGCGCAACCACTTCAAGATTCGACCCTACAGGATCGATCACATAGTACCCTCCAGCATCGTAAGTATTAATAAAAGTTTGATGATCTGGAATACTGTTTAAAAAATTCGTATAAAAATATTCTGCTGAATTTGCTAAAAAACTACCATTCGGCTCTTGTTGATAATCGGCATAGCTGTCGTTGTTACCTAATACAAACAGTACCGGGGTCTTTTCACAATAAGAACGTATGTATATAGATAAAAACGCTACTGTTTTATCTGCAAATGCTTTCATCGCTGCTTCGTCCGTACTGCCGTAGAGAGCATAGAACTTGTCACTAAACGAATGTACCAACATATCACCAGTAAAAATGAACATCGTTGTATCGGAGCTATTATCTTTTATGCTCGATAAAGCGATCAAAAAAAGAGGATAGTTAGTATCACTGCCCCATGGTGAAAGTTCAGTAGACGTAGAGCTGGCAAAAATATTGGCCCAGTTATCTGGATCAGCATTAACTAATTGTTGAAATATCGTAGGATCATAAAATGGGTTAAAATGAACATCAGAGAAAACAACTACCTTTGAATCGCAGCCTGAACAGCCACTGCATCCTGCAAGCGACATAAAGGAAAAAAAAATTGCAAATGAAACAACCTTAATGATCTTCTTTTGCATAAAATTATTTATAACATGGTACTTACAACATCGCAACCAAGCATCCATAAAGCATAGGATTTTTTCGCTTGGTTTTACGTGAAGTGGATGCGTTCTTCCCCAATGTTCTCCTAAAGGGCATAATCGCCACCTGTACACCTCTGTTAAAAAGTAAGTTGATATTTAACTGAGGGGCCAGAGCCTCTTTTTTGCAAAAAACCTTCCTTTGAGAGCACATTAATTGAATGAATAGCAGATCTTCTTGGAATACTCGTAAGTTTTACAATATCTTTTGTTTGTAGTCTCCGCTCAGGATATTCTTTGAAACATTTTAAAACTCTTTGAGCAGTATCTGAAAGTGCTAAGTATGAATTATAGCGACCTACATAGTAGTCAATATCAGTTTCTAAAGATGCTTTTAGAATTTTTATCATGAAGTTAAGAAAATATTCATATTTATATTTACGAGGATCACTCAGAAATTTTCCTCCCGAGCATTTACGCAAAACCATATAATATTCTTCTTTATGTTTCTCGATCTGTCGGTCAATAGAGATATAAGGAACAGTGGCTTTAAATCCATCATCACTGGATTGCAACAAAACAAGGTAGAATAACGCCCTTCCCATACGACCATTTCCATCCTGAAAAGGGTGTATCGCTAAAAATCTAAACACAAATTCTACCGCAACAGCAACAGACCAAGGAGAAGCTAATACTGCACCGTTGTACCATTCAAGCAAGTCATGCATTGTTGAATCTGTAATGGGACCGGGGTCAGCAGTTTTTAATACCTCACGAGTTTTTCCTGTACTCAATATTTTTTCAACAACGCTGTTTGGTACTTTTTTGTAATTACCCAAGTAATGTTTCGCCTTGGGATAATATTTCAGCAACTCTTTATGAAACCCTCTTAATGTAGTGCCCGTAAGTGGAAAAAGTTCTTGTGCTTGAGCATATACGATGAGCAAAAGATCTCTGTAACCGACGACTTCCTCTATACTTCGTTCTTTTTCTTTAGAAAGTTTATTTACTATATATTGCTGCTCTTTGCTGAAAGCACTTGGACGTGAATCCCGCTTAAGAGTTTCATCTACCCACAATATTTCAGTATCTGTCAACACAGCATTTTCTATTCTTGTGGAGGAGCCAATTGAACTGATCTTTGCATACCTGTGTACAGCTTCTCTACATGGAGCATCCAAAGACTCTAGAAAACTTTTTTTCTTTACTGCCAATTCACTGATCTGTTTTAGCTTTTTTGTTAGTTCATCCGTAATTTTGTAAGACAACATAATGATCTATATATACCTTACTGTGTATTATTGTGCAATATTTTTTTAATTTTATTGCACAGTATTGCACAGTAAAACATTCACCTAAGTCATTTTAGCCCTAAAACAGTACCAAAAACGGAAAACAGCCTTATAACTATTTAAGATCAAAGAATATTTTTTTAATTGGTGCCCAGGACTGGACTCGAACCAGCATGCCGAAAGGCGCTACCCCCTCAAGATAGTGTGTCTACCAATTCCACCACCTGGGCACGTTAAAACTATATTATACCGATTGCTTTCCTTACTCTTGCCATAGTCCCTTCAGCAATTACCTTAGCTTTTTCGGCATTAGCTTTAAGTATTTTATGTATCTCCGCTTTGTTATTCATTAAGTCGTCATAGCGCGTTCTTGCCGGAGCAAAATAATCTATGACCATATCCGCTAAAGTATCTTTAGCCTCTTTCCAGCTCATACCACCATCTAAATATCTTTTTCTTAAAGCTTGGACCTTATCCGCAGGAGCAAGCAACTTATAGACGTTATAAAGGATACACTTATCAGGATCTTTTGGTTCTTCAACCTTAGATGAATCTGTTTTTACTTTTGATATTATTTTTCTTATTTCATCAGGTGTAGCAAACACAGGAATAATATTGTTATAACTTTTAGACATTTTTTGTCCATCCGTTCCAGGCACGGTCATAACCTCTTCTCTTATTAAAGGTTGAGGTAGCTGAAGCACTGAACCAAAAGTATTATTAAAAGCACCGGCGATATCACGAGCTATCTCTACGTGCTGTTTTTGATCTTTACCTACGGGAACAAAATTAGTATCGAATGTAACAATGTCCGCAGCCATTAATACAGGATAAGAGAACAAACCATGGTTTATAACCTTATAACCCCTTGCAACAGCGTCTTTGTATGCGTGAGCTCTTTCCAAAAGTCCCTTTGTCGTAAAACAGGACAGAACCCATGCCATTTCAAATATCTGAGGAATATCCGACTGAAGATATAAAGTAATATTCTTTTCCTGAGCACCAAGAGCAAGCCAACTTGCTGTATGGTGATAGGTAAGTTCTTCCATCTGTTTTTTATCGTTAAGAGTAGTAAGAGAATGATAATTCGCTATAAAATAAAAGCACTCGTAACCAGAGTCAGCAAGTTCCAACGCAGGTCTTACAGCACCAAGGTAATTCCCTATATGGAAAGTCCCTGTTGGTTTTACACCTGTAAGAGCACGCTTTGACATTATATAAACACCCCCGTTCTCGGCATCGAACAGAGAGCATTATAACAACAGACCATAATAATAGCAAACTATAGTAGCTTGTTTAGTCGCCCAATTAAATCCTTTTCGCGTGCAATTTCTTCCTTTATTTCATCCTCACTTGGTAAATAAATTTTATACTTTGAGGCAAAAATATTATGGCTTTCTTTAAGCACAGAATATCTCACAACTGTTTCATCTTTTTCTGTGCAAAGAATTATGCCAATAGTGGGATTATCCCCTACATTTTTCAATCTATCTTCATAAAGTCTGACGTACATATCCATCTGGCCTATATCCTGGTGGGTTAATTTCCCTATTTTTAAATCTACAAGAACAAAACACTTGAGAATGTAATTATAAAAAACTAAATCTATATAAAAACAAGATGTCTCCGTGTTTATTCTTTTTTGCCTTCCAACAAAAGCAAATCCTTTTCCAAGTTCAAGTAAAAAGCTTTGAAGTTTATCTATCAACGCCTTTTCCAGGTCTTTTTCCAGAGGTCCAAGATTAGGTTCTAAAGATAAAAATTCGAGTATATAGGGATCTTTTATTAGATCTTTTGTTTCTACAGTCTTTGCGTTTAGTTTGCCCTGGGAGGTTTTAACCCTACCCGCCAAGAGTCTCTCATAATAAAATGTACTAATTTGTCTTTCTAACTCTCTAACGCTCCAATTCTGCTCGGAAGCTTCTTTAACATAGTAGCCTCTAGCATTGCTGTCCTCTATTCTAATAAGCACCTTATAATGGGTCCATGTCAATTCTCTCCGCAGTGCGGAGAGAATTGGAAAAGTAAGATAAACTTGGCGCATATTCCATAAACTCTGCTCAGAAAATCCTTTCCCAAAATTCCTTGTCAGCTTCTTTGACAAGTCCCTCATCAAATAAGTCCCGTACTCTGCTTTGTTTTTACCCTTTTGCTCTTCTTCCACTATTAGTTTACCAACATTCCAGTACGCCGTAACCATTGTAAAGTTGATAGAGCGGTACACACTGTGTCTTGCTAAATCCAATATCTCTTTAATTTTTAGATAAAGAGGTCGTTTACTTAGGGTCATAGAACAAAAGTATGCAAGAACCACAATACGGCGGGAGCTATTACCCACAATCTCAGATGTCATAAAAGATGGCACAGTGACCAAGAACTAACACTTTAATTATTTACTTTTTTTCTGCGTAAGAAGCCTTTAAATAATTTATGCCATCAATTGCATGATCTTCCAACAGTGAAAGCATCCCTAAAACTGTCACCCGACCCTCGATCATATTTATTCCTTTTATGTCTTGCAACACTTCACTGTTGAAACTGGATCTGGTAGCTATGCAAGCAACAGGGGCACCAGACATCCCATTAAGAAAATCCAAAACAGTATTTATATCATATGAGGCTTCTGTTAGGACAACATTGTGTTCTTTGTCCTCTATAAGAGCAAAAGCATCTCTTGCTCCACCAGCAATTATAACAGCTTTATATTTTTCCTTAGCGTCTTTTAAGTTATACATTAGAGCCCTTAGTGTAGAAACACCGACAGCCTTTATACCTTGTGCAAGTGTAAAAGCCTTTACTGCGCTGTAAGATATCCTTAACCCTGTAAACGAGCCTGGGCCGGCACAATAAACAACCATCTTTAAGTCAGAGAATTTTATCTTGTTCTCATCTAAGACGTTCTGAATGCTCATGAATAATATCTCTGAGTGAGACGACTCTGCATCAACGTATTGTTCTGTTAGAACTTTCCAGTCCGGACCTATTCTTTGCGCCAAAGCACAAAGCCCGGTCATCGACGAAGTATCTATTACAAGAACATATTCACTCATTTAAAAAACCTTAATATCCCGCTTCCAAAATTCATAAAATCGTTAAAGAAAGAAAGAGCTACCAGGCCTATCAAAATATAAAAGCCTACTTGCTGTGCGACTATCTGGTATTTTTCCTTAACAGGCTTTCTTATGATAGCTTCAATACCAAAGAACATAAGATGTCCGCCGTCCAATACCGGTATTGGAACAAGATTTATTATTCCTAGGTTTATACTTATTACGGCCGCTATCCTGAAAAAGTACGCAATACCAAGCAACAAACTATCACCCGCAATTTTTCCTATCATAATAGGTCCACCGACGGCTTTTAAAGAAACTGCGCCAGTACACAATTTAAATAAACCGACCAATGTTATCCACATCCACATAAGTGTTTTCTCTATGGCAACTACTATAAGTTTGAATGGATTTCTTACTATGACCTTTTTCTCCACGACAGGTCCTGCTGCAAAATCAGTTTCTATACCAAGCAAAAATCTTTTTTCCTTAGCACCAAGTGTTTCAACCTTTTGTAGCCCAGGGGAAATATTATATTTTAAAAGTTTCCCGTTCCTTTCAACAGTCAGTTCTATATTCTTGCTTTCCCTTCCGGCTTCATCCACGGTTTGTTGAAGAGTAAAAAAGCTTCCTATTTCCTTCCTGTTTACAGCGACTATTCTGTCATTTTCAACAATGCCGGCATCCTTTGCAGGGCTTTTGTCCTTCGTAAATCCCATAACAAAAAGTTCAGAAGGATAAAATCCCAATTTCCCGGAGCCATTATTATTAAGAACTATTTCCAATTCTTTATCTTTGGCCTTTTTATCTTTTCTATCCACAAACCTTTTAACTTTGAACTTTATCTCACCTCTATGTTGAGCAAGATACTTGTTCAGCTCTTCCCATGATCTTATCTCTGTAGAATCAGCTGATACTATAAGATCTCCGGTCTTAAAGCCGGCTTTATAAGCAATAGAAGTTGTATCATTTACGCCGATCATAGAAGAAGTCTTATAAGGTGCTATACCCTGTATAGAGTTCTTATAAACAGGCTCACCATATCTGTTCCTTGATAGTAAGGATTTTAATTTTACAGAAAGTGTTTTTTCTTCACTGCCTCTTTTTACAACAACAGAAGCTTCCATTGCAGTACTCTTCCCCAAAACCTCGTCTATATCGCCCCAGATGTTTATGTTCTTACCGTTTATTGTAACTATCTGGTCACCTTCTTTTATGCCTGAGTCATACGCTATAGAACCTTTTTCTACATAACCTATGTTAGGAGCAATATTCGGTTCTCCAACAAAATAAACAACTGCAAACAATGCTACAGCCAGAATGAAATTGAAAGCAGGACCGGCAAAAACAATAAGTGTCCTTTTCCAGAGTTTCTGTTCTGCAAAAGTGAATGGTTTTATTTCAGCAGGTACAGGTGCATCCTTTTCCGGATCATCACCGACGAATTTAACATATCCGCCCAATGGGATCATACAGAGCCTATATTCCGTTTCACCATATTTTTTCTTCAACAACGGTTTACCAAACCCCATAGCAAACGCTTCTATTTTCACTTTACAAAGCTTCCCCATCAAAAAATGGCCAAGCTCATGAGCCAGCACAAGCAAGCCCAAAAGAACTATAAAACCTATAATGTAAATCATCGCTCCTCCTAGTTATTGCACAGCTTTTCAGCAAGTTCTCTGGCATTACGGTCTGCATCCAGTAGTACTTGAATATCGAGTTTATGCAAATTATTCTGTTTATCCAAAACCTTTTTTATTGTTTCTATTATATCCGTAAACTTTATCTTTCCTTTCAAAAATGCCGCAACAGCGACTTCATTGCTGGCATTAAATACCGCCGGAGCAGTACCACCTGCTTTAGCAACAGTTCTTGCTATTTCTAATGCAGGAAATCTTTTAATATCCGGTGGTAAAAAATCCAGACTAAAATTTTTATTAAAATCCAATACTCCAGCAGGAGGAGTTGGTGCATCATTTGGATAATACAGCGAGTATATTATTGGAACGGTCATTGATGTAGGCCCCATTACGGAAAGACAGGACCCGTCGGAAAATTCAGCCATTCCATGAACGATGCTCTGAGGATGTATAACAACATCTACCATATCCACTGGAATATCAAAAAGCCATTTAGCTTCCATTATCTCCAGACCCTTATTAACCATAGTCGCTGAATCTATACTTATTTTTTTGCCCATACCCCAGGTAGGATGATTCAAAGCTTGCTCTGCGGTAACGTCACAGAACTTATCCAAAGGATAATTTAAAAGAGGACCACCGGAAGCAGTAAGGATGATACGTCTTAAAGACCTTTCTTTATTTCCCTTAAGGCACTGGAATATCGCATTGTGTTCACTGTCCACAGGAATAATGCTTGCTCCTTTCTTTTTGGCAAGTTCTGTAACAAGGGCGCCACCTATAACCAAGCTTTCCTTGTTAGCAAGTGCAACATCTATTCCCGCATTTAAGGTAGCTAATGTCGGCAATAACCCAGCAGCTCCCACAACAGCATTTATAACGATGTTAGCATCAGAGTTAGCTGCAAGCTCTGCAATTCCTGCGTTCTCGTAAAATATTTTTGGTTTATATGTGAGCAAAGACTCAAGCTTTGCGGAATATTCTTTTTTCACTAATGCTATAACTTCAGGTTTAAACTCATTAGCCTGTTTAGCAAGTAATTCATAACTCGAACTTGCACTTAAACCTACAACCTTAAAGCTCTCAGGATGTTTTCTAATAACATCTAAAGAACTTATTCCAATAGAGCCTGTAGATCCTAATATAGAAACTTTTTTCATATAATATTCTTAAAAGAAAAACTTAACATAAAAATAAAAAAACGGTGCAGCAAAGATTATCCCGTCAAACCTGTCAAAAAAGCCACCGTGCCCGGGCATAACGTAACCGGAATCCTTTACAGCAACGGAACGCTTTATCATGGACTCAACAAGATCTCCTAATTGCCCAAAAGTTCCGCCTATAACACCCGTTACAAAACAATCTATAAAATCCAGACTGTGGAAAAATATCAGTTTACATAGCACTGCTGCTACAAGGCTGAATAGCACTCCACCCAAAGCTCCTTCTACGGATTTGTTTGGGCTTATCACAGGATATAATTTTGTTTTGCCATATTTTTTGCCCATAAAAAAAGCACCGCTATCGCCTAACCAAACAACTGCCATAAGCAGGACTATCCACTGTAGTCCATCGTAAGAATCCCTTAATAGGGGTAGATAGCTAAAGAACATCGAGAAAAAGAATATTCCAAAAATAGAAAGAGTAAGGTCTGAAAAAGATTTTCCTACTTTTGCATCGTCACTAGGACCAACATATTTTGTATATACTTTTGCTCTGAACAAAAAATATAAACAATAGACTATCATTAGAGCAGTAAGTGTGCCGACAAAATACGAGCGGTCAAATATACTTACAAAAAGAGCGATCGTTCCGGCTAAAACACCAAAAAGCCTTATGTCCTTTGAATAATCCTTTGCCATGACCATTCCGAAATATTCATAAAGACATCCTGCAGAAATTATCAAAGTAAAAAGATAAATAGCATAAGGCCCCATAAAGATTATAAGAGGGGCACCAAGACCAAGGCCTACTAAAGCAGACAAAATCCTTTTCTTCATTAGTCCATCACCTTCCCATATCTTCTTTTTCTATTTGCAAAATCATCAATGGCCTTTGCAAGTTCAACATTATCAAAATCAGGCCACAGCACCTGAGTTATGTATATCTCTGTATATGCTGTTTGCCAAATCATAAAATTACTTAATCTAAATTCACCACTGGTCCTTATAAGCAGGTCTGGATCAGGCATCGTTTTGGTCCACAGATATGAGTTAAACTGTTCCATGTTTATATTGTCAGAGTCGATCTTGTTGGACTTAACGTCCTCTGCTATTCTTTTGACGGCTTGAAGAATATCCTGCCTTCCGCCATAAGAAACAGCAAGGTTTAATGTTAACCCCTTATTGTTCTCTGTCTTCTTGATTAGCTCATTCGCATCCTTCTGAAGATCTTGTGGAAGTCTTTCAAATTCACCCGTGATCACAAAACGAATATTATTTTTTATTATATTACTACTCTGTTGACGTAAAAACTCTTTGAATAAAATCATTAGATTTTCGACTTCATCTTTTGGGCGCTCCCAGTTCTCTGTACTAAAAGCAAAAAGAGAAAGATATTGAAGCCCCGCTTTAGCACAAGCTTCCACGACGACCTTTACGGCCTTACTACCTTGCTTATGACCAAAGATTCTGTTCTTAGAGTGTTTCTTGGCCCAACGTCCGTTACCATCCATAATGATGGCGATATGTTTTAAGCCTTCCGGCAAAATAATAGAAGTGTTCGTCACCCTTCCATTATTTCCTTTTCTTTAGATTCAAGCATCTTGTCTACTTGGGCAATATAATCATCTGTAAATTTTTGTACCTGGTCTAGACCTTTCTTGCTGTCGTCCTCGCTAATTTCTTTTGTCTTTTCCTTTGCCTTAAGAGTATCGTTAGCCTGACGTCTTATATTCCTTATTGCGACTTTTGAATCCTCACCAAGCTTCTTGATAAGTTTCACAAGGTCTTTTCTTCTTTCATCTGTTAAAGATGGGATAGGAACCCTTATAACTTTTCCGTCGCTCTGAGGATTAAGCCCAAGGTCGCTCTTTATAATTCCTTTTTCTATTGCCGCTATTGCATTCGTATCCCAAGGCTGAATTACTATCAACTTTGGATCAGGAACAGAAACGTTCGCAACCTGATTGATAGGAGTAAGAGATCCATAATATTCTACTCTTACACCGTCTAACAATGCAGGTGTTGCCCTGCCTGTTCTTAGTCTGGAAAATTCCTGCTTAAGACCATCAACGGCTTTTGTCATCTTATCCTTTGAATCTTTGTAAATTGCATCCAACGCCATAATTAACCTCCTACTGTGGTACCTATTTTCTCACCGGTAACCACTCTCTTTATATTTCCATCTTTATTCAAATTAAAAACTATTATCGGAAGATTATTGTCCATACACAAAGATATCGCAGTAGCGTCCATTACTTTTAGTTTATTCTTTAATACATCAAGATAAGTTAAACTTTCAAAAAATTTAGCATCACTGTTCTTTCTTGGATCTTTGTCGTAAACACCGTCAACATTGGTAGCCTTTAATATTACTTCACAACCTGTTTCCATTGCCCTCAGGCAAGCAGCAGTATCGGTAGTAAAATAAGGATTGCCTGTTCCTCCGGCAAAAACCACAACTCGTCCCTTTTCAAGATGCCTTATTGCACGACGTCTTATGTATGGCTCACAAATTTCCTTAACTTCTATCGCGCTCAATACCCTGGTATGTATTCCCATATTCTCCAAAGCATCCTGCATTGCGATAGCATTCATTATTGTTGCAAGCATACCCACGTAATCAGCGTTGGACCTGTCCATTCCCTTTGTAGCACCGGCAATACCTCTAAAAATATTACCCCCACCTATAACAAGAGAAAGATCAACTCCCATTTCCTTAACATCGGCAACTTGTTTTGCAATATTGTTTATTGTCTCCGGGCAAATCCCGCCTTCGTTCTTCCCTTTAAGAGCTTCTCCGCTGAGTTTTAAAAGTACACGTTTATACTTTATTTTTTCAGACATTATTTTTCTCCCAGTTGCCATCTTACAAATCTTCTTACAGAAATGTTCTCTCCTATAACTGAGATGTTTTCCTTGACGTAGTCGAGGACAGTCTGCTCAGGATTTTTAACATAAGGCTGCGAAAGAAGGCACACTTCATCACAGAATTTTTTGTATCTTCCCTCTACCATTTTTTCAATAATGTTAGCTGGTTTCCCACTTTCTGCCGCTTGAGTTCTGTATATCGCCATTTCTGCATCTTTAAGTTCTTGTGGTATTTCGTCGCTGGATACGTATCTAGGATTAAGCGCAGCAACATGCATTGCAATATCCTTTACCATCTGCTGAAATTTTTCGTTCCTCGAAACAAAGTCTGTTTCACAATTAACCTCTATAAGAACACCTATACGACCGTTACCGTGAATATATGCGTTAACAAGACCTTCTTTAGTCGCTCTTCCGCTTTTCTTTTCTGCAGAAGCAAGACCTTTTTCTCTTAATGCTATTATCGCCTTCTCTATGTTGCCCTGTGCTGCAACAAGTGCCTTTTTACAATCGAGCATTCCTGCTCCTGTTTTCTCTCGTAATTCTCTTACTAATTCGCTGCTAACTTCCATTACTATTCGACCTCCCCGGCTTTTCTTTCTATTTTTCTTATTCTTTCTACAACGACGTTCTCAGAAGGCTTCTCTGATTCTGTTGAATTCTCTGAACTAAAAGCGGTTGTTTCTTCTGCAACATTTGCCTCTCCAGAACGAAGCCTTTCTTCAAACAAGACTTTTCCTTCTAATACTGCTTCTGCAGCAAAAGAAGAGAATAGCTTAATCGATTTTATAGCATCATCGTTGCCTGGAATTATGTAATCAACAGGATCAGGATCGCAGTTAGTATCAACAAGTGCTACGACTGGTATGTTCAATCTTTTAGCTTCTGCAACAGCAATGTGCTCACTGCTTGGATCTATTACGAACATAACATCTGGAAGTTTTTTTACAGTTCTTATACCAGAAAAAGTATTATCAAGTTTTACTCTTTCCTTCTCTAATTTTGAACATTCTTTTTTGCTTAAAGCATCAAAAGTTCCGTCTGTTTTCATTTTTTCTATTTCTTCAAGTCTTTCTATTCCTCGTCTAATTGTTTTAAAGTTCGTTAGTAATCCACCAAGCCATCTGTTCGTTATATAATAAGCTCCACATCTAACGGCTTCCTCTTTTACAACGTCCTTGGCCTGCGTTTTTGTTCCAACAAAAAGAACTGTTTTTCCTTCTGCAACAGCATCCCTTAGATACTCTAACGCACGCTGTGCCATTTTTACTGTTTTCTGTAGATCGACGATGTAAATACCATTCCTTGCACCAAAGATGTAAGGTTTCATTTTCGGATTCCACTTGCTGGTCTGGTGACCAAAGTGAACGCCTGCACTCAACAGGTCTTTCATTGTTACTGGGTTCATAAGCTTTTAGATCCTCCTTTAGGTTAAGCCTCCGATCTGTCCTTTTTTTCCTCCCGAACTATTCTCTTTTTAATCAAAGAAAACAGACACCATTGGGAGAGGTACTGGATCGTGTGTTTTTAAGACAGTCCGTTATTAGCATGTCAGACTATCACTGTCAATGGGTATGGTAGTCTTAACTTCGGACCCTATTTTGAGGACGTTCTCGGAGGCTAAAAAAGCGAGTTAGGAGCTTTTTTAGCTGAGAGCACAGGTGGCTTTTTAATAGGCGAAAAGCCTATTAAAAAGAACACCGTGTCCGAAAAATATGGGTCCGAAGTTAAGACTTCACAAACCCATGAACAGTGGGTATATCCGTCCTTGATGAACATAACGGAATACATAAGATCACTGATACAGTATGACAACCCAATACTCCCTGAACTGGAGCCACAAGAAACCACTAGGGCAGATACTCGTTCTTTTATAGAACCTGAAATAGCAAAACTTATAAACATTTTTATCCTTAGTACCAATGCCAAGAACGTCCTCGAACTCGGGACCTGTGTAGGTTACTCAGGAATATGGATGGCAGAGGCACTAAAAAAGACCGGAGGACTACTTACTACCGTAGAGTATGACTTGGATTTGTTAAAAGAAGCCAAAAATAATTTTGAAAAAGCAGGGGTAAGTTCACAAATAAAGATCCTGGAGGGAGACATATCTGCTGTAATAAAAAAACTTCAAAATGAAAGTTTTGACATTCTTTTTCAGGACGCCAGAAAATCACTGTACCCGGAATTGTTAGACGACTGTGTTAGATTAGTTAAACAAGGCGGGCTTATAATTGCCGACGACACACTATATACAAGAAATGGAACCGCAGAAAGAATAAGAGAACCATTAAAAAAATATAATGAACTCGTTTTCGCTGATAAAAGATTATATAGTGTTGCTATTTCAGTCGGTGAAGGATTAACAATTAGCTTTAAACAATAAGCAGAACGTTCCAGCTATTGAGTTCTCTGCACTGCACTATTATTGTTATTTGTAGAAAAACTGGTGTTGTTATTATTACTTCTTGTTGTGCCACAAGAACTTAGCGCCTGACAATAAGAGTTAGCATATAAAACTATTCCCGAACTTGTATCACTAAGTATATTCGCTGTGTTTTCACTTACCCCAATTATACTCTCTATCTGAGCTTGAACTATTGCTAATACGTCAGGCTCACAATTTGTAGCACTTTGACAAACAGTTACAAATTGACCAGAGACAAGACGATTTGCCAATGCTGTCACGACGTCTTCTTGACTACAACCAGAAAACTCCCTTTGTAAACTGGCAACAAAATAAAAAAGAGGTTGTGCTACCAAAGAAGGGGTATTCTGTATTTTATCGACAAGAGCAGCCGAATCGCATATTGCTTCATCTGTCAATGGTGTTACAGCTTGATCACCAGAAGTACTCATGACAGATCTTTCACTACCAGCATTGCAGGCTGTAATAAGCATCAAACCTGTTAAAGCTAATAAAGTTTTTTTCATTCCACATACCCCCACTCTGCTTCTTTCAATAAATACATTATACCAGATACTTCTACTTTTGTCAATAAATTTATTAACCCGCTAAAAAGCCCTTATACAGCGAACATAGATTAAGTCATATTTAACGTTACCATACTGAAGCCCTGTGGAAAAATACTGGGCCCAAACGTAGGTCGCATCGTACTCAGAAGAGCTCCAATAATCGATGTTAGTAAATCCACCAACACCATAAAGCTTTAGCTCTGTATACATCTTATTCAACTCATCTTTAGATGGTAAGAACCAGTCGCTGTAGCCACCTATTACCTGATTTTTGCACAGCTTTGCAGCGCTGCTACTTGTTTGCGATATAATAGCAGTAGTATTGCTCTGACCTTTACCTATTGCCGAACTTGTTGTACCAAGGAACGTCCCTGGAGTTGTTACATTGCTCCATGCTACGCCAGTACTCTGATCGATTGGTGCTGCTTCTAAATATCTCCAACCACCAGTCCAATTACCTTGGTCATAAAATATAAATCCACCTGCAGGACCACTACCACGAAGAACATAGGGTTGTTTTACGACCGTCACTGTATAATCTTTTGTTGAATAATCCGCAGCTGTAACGGTATAGATAATGGCGTTTGTAAAATCTTGAGCAACTCCAGAGGCTGGACTTACACTCACTCCCGTATGAATAATCGTCGGTGTTAACGAAGTAACAACTGTACTATATGGAACTGTAACAACAATATTGCTCCCTGTTATCGTACCTGCCACACCTAAAACAGAAAAAGCAGTAATATCATTTGAAGCATTGACGTTTTCTACTACACTACCGCTACTATCTTCTGTGTTATTCAAAATACCGCCAAAGTTTCTACTCGTCGTATCGCATGATGAAATAATACCAAAAGCTAATACAAGAAAAAAATAACTTAACTTTTTAATATACATAAAACGTACCCCCATTAATTATTAAAAAGCTCGAACACAACGAACAGAGTTAGTGTAGTTTTTATTGTGGAGATTCTGAGTAACACCAAAGAATCCCTGTACCCATGCATCATAAGAATTGAGTTCAGAAGAACTCCAATAGTAGTGGCTAGTAAAACCACCAACATTATAAAGCTTAAGCTCTGTATACATAAGGGCTAGCTCATCTTTAGATGGCAAGAACCAGTCGCTGTAGCCACCAACAACCAGGTCATCACACAACTTTGCGGCACTGGTCGTATGACCCGCTTGAGCTATAATATTTGCAGTATTTGCCTGACCCGTACCAATTGCACAACCTATATTGTTGACCAATGTGTTTGCTACATCACTAAATACCTGCGAAGTACTCTGGTCGCTTGGTGCTGCTTCCAAATATCTCCAACCACCAGTAAGACAATTACCCTGGTCGTAAAATATCAATCCTCCTGCAGGACCCACATCGCGAAGAATATAGGCAGGCTTTGTAACTGTCACTGTGTAATCTTTTGTTGAACCATCAGAAGCTGTGACCGTATATACTACCGGATCAGTAAAATCTTGTGCAACTCCAGAAGCGGGACTTAAACTTACCCCTGTATGAGTTATAGTCGGTGTTAACGAAGTAATATTTGTACAAAATGGAACTGTAACTGTAATATTACGTCCCGTTGTTATCTTTCCTGATACCCCTGCAGCAGAAAATGTTTTAATATAAGTTGTGCTGCTGCCATCCTCTACAGTACCGCTGTTCGCGCCTGAGTAATTTGTTCCACCACCAAGTATATCGCACGCTGAAATTACCCCAAAAGCTAATACAAGAAAAAGACAACTTAACTTTTTAATACCCATAAAACGTACCTCCATTAACTATTAAAAAGCCCTCGCACAGCGAACATAGGTTGGATAAGGTTTATTAAAGGCAGTCTGGTAAAAACTACCGGTAAATTGAGCCCACGCAGCGTTACTTGCATACTCGGAAGAACTCCAATAATAGTCGCTGGCAGCAAAACCACCAACGCCATTAACTTTAAGCTCTGCATACATCTGATTTAGTTCGTCTTTCGATGGTAAAAACCAGTCGGTATAATCACCTACAACTAGGTCGTTACATAATTTTGCGGCACTGGTTATGTGACCCGCTTGAGCTATAATCTTTGCAGTATTTGTCTTGCCTGTACCTATTGCTAAACTTGTTGTGCCGATTGAGGTACTTGCTACTGCCGTATTAGTCCATGCTTGTGCAGCACTTTGATCGCTTGGTGCTGATTCCAGATATCTCCATCCACCAGTACAATTGCCTTGATCGTAAAATATTAATCCACCAGCAGGACCGACATCACGAAGAGCATATGCTTGTTCTACAACCGTTATTGTATAATCTTTTGTTGAACTATCATCCGCTGTAACTGTATAGACTACGACGCTAGTAAAATCATTAGCTGTTCCGGATGCAGGAATTACATTTGATCCTGTATGCGCTATAGTTGGTACTAACGAAGTAAGATCTGTGCAAGGAGGAACTGTAATTGCAATATTAGTCCCTGTTATTGTTCCTGCTATTCCTGCAACAGAAAATGCAGTTATATCCTTTGTAGTATATTTGCTATCCCCTATGCCGACACTATCACCTGTACTATCAGCGCCCCTACTTGTCAGTTTACACGAGGAAATTATTACAAAAATAAATACTAGAAAAAAACAACTTAATTTTTTAATACTCATAAAACGTACCTCCACTAATTCATTTAACTCATTATAACACATTATACACGTAGTGGTCAAGTTGTTTTTTAAAACAAAAAAGGCGAGAGGCATAAGACCCCTCGCCAATATATCTAACTAATTAATATCGCTAGTCTTTAAAACAAACAACCGGCGTTTTTGCAGCCCCTACTTCATCACATCTTCTAACAGGAGTATTATGAGGAGCATCATGTAAAAGCTCCGGATGGTTCTTTGCTTCATCCGCTACTTTTATCATAATGTCACAGAACTTATCTAACTCTTCCTTAGATTCCGTTTCTGTCGGCTCTATCATTATGGCTCCATGAACAACAAGCGGGAAATAAATTGTTGGCGGATGCATATCGTAGTCCAACAACCTCTTAGCTATATCCATTGTCTTTATGCCAAACTCATTCTGTATTTTATCTGACAATACGACTTCGTGCATATTGTCGCCTTCGAACGGAATATTATATGTATTCTTTAGTCGAGCTTTTATGTAATTAGCATTCAGGACTGCCATATCTGAAACTTTTTTTACACCCTCTTTTCCTAACATTAAAAGATATGTGTATGCTTTTACATATACAAGGAAGTTCCCATAAAAACCTTTTATCCTTCCTATTGTATCCTTTAGATCATATTTTAACTTGTAAGTATTTCCTTCCTTAACAACGACGGGAACAGGAAGATACGGAACCAATTTTGGAGAAACAACTACCGGACCTGAACCTGGACCACCACCACCGTGTGGAGTAGAAAATGTTTTGTGAAGATTATATTGAATTACGTCAACTCCCATGTCGCCAAGTTTAACCTGACCCATCCACGCGTTGGTATTCGCACCGTCGCAATATAGCAATGCACCTTTTGAATGAAGCAACTCTGCAATATCCGCAAGTTCACTTTCAAAAAGACCAAGCGTATTCGGATTTGTTACCATCAACGCCGCTGTATTTTCATCGATCAAGTGTTCTATATCTGCTTTTCTGAGTATCCCGCCTTTGCTCTCTACTGCAACTACATTGTGTCCTGCTAACGCTGAGCTTGCAGGATTAGTTCCATGAGCAGTATCCGGGATTATTATGTTCTTTCTAAAGCCTCCATGAGCCCGATGGTATGCACCTATTAATTTTATTCCTGTATTCTCGCCGTGAGCTCCAGCAGCGGGAATTAAAGTAACTCCAGCCATGCCACTTATTTCTTTTAGCATTTCGCCTAGCTCATACATTAACTTCAGGCAGCCTTGTGTATCTTCTTCATCCTGGTAAGGATGTACATTATTAAATCCAGCAAGGTTTGCCATATCCTCGTTGATCTTTGGATTGTATTTCATTGTGCAGGAACCAAGAGGATAAAAACCTGTATCAACACCGAAGTTGAGATTAGAAAGATTTGTATAGTGTCTAACAGCCTGTAATTCACTTACATTAGGAAGGCCAACTCTTTCCCTTAAAAGATCTCCACTCGGCATTTTGCAATCAACGCTAGTGTGATTTATATAGTTCGACTGTAGTCCCTGTTTTGATATTTCAAATATCAAAGATTCTTTTTTCTTCATGCCACGTACCTCCCCAGAGCTGCAACATAGCTGTCTATACTTTGTTTTGTCTGCATCTCCGTTACTGCAACAAGAAGATCCTTCTCACCAAGTTTTAGACCCGGTAAGAAACCGTCTTTCTTTAAAGAGGTATATGCTTTATCCCTAACATCCTTTGATCTGAACTGAATGACAAACTCATTATAAGTTACGCCGCTGTACTTAATTATTAAACCACTGACCTTTCCGATCTGTTCTTTAGTATAACATGAAAGTGCATAGTTGGTTTTAGAAAGCGTTTTGTATCCGTCTTCACCTATAAGGCTTAAATAAACAGAACTTCTTAAAGCAACTAATGCCTCGTTACTACAAATATTGGATGTAGCTTTTTCTCTTCTTATATGTTGTTCCCTTGTTGCGAGAGTAAGAACAAAAGCTCTGTTACCGTCTATATCTTTCGTCTCACCGATAATCCTTCCAGGAAGGCTTCTGACATATTCGTTCTTTGCAACAATAACACCGGCATAAGGTCCGCCAAATGCTATCGGGTTACCCAGCGACTGAATTTCCAATACAGCAATGTCAAAACCAAGTTCAGCAGGAGACTTGAACATTCCAAGACTTGTTGTCTCTATACACATGAATATAGGAACAACATCTGCTGCTTTTGCTGTTGCTGCAATATCCTTTGCTGCAGATTCAACCACACCATAATAATTAGGTGACTGAACTATAACGCACAAAGCATCCGGGCTGATAAGCGATTTTACAGAACCTGTAGAAACACCGCCGGTTTTTTCATCAACGTCAGCATAAACTATATTCAAACTGAACGGTGCCAAAAAATTCTTGAGTACGGCATCGTATTCAGGATGAAGGTTCTTTGGAACTATAACAGTCTTTTTCTTTTCTCTTTTTGCCCTGTAAGCGACCATAACTGCTTCTGCAAGCGCAGTAGCACCGTCGTACATAGAAGCATTAGACACATCAAGGCCGGTCAGTCTGCACATCATGGTCTGGAATTCAAATACAGCCTGTAACGTACCCTGACTTATTTCCGGCTGGTATGGAGTGTACGCAGTATAGAACTCTGATCTCCCGACGATATGATTAACCGCAGAAGGGATAAAATGATTATATGCACCAGCACCCATAAAACTTTTTTGTGCAGGAAATAATTTATTGGAATTTGCTACAGCTTCTACTCTTTCCTTCGCTTCCGATTCAGAAAGCCCCTTATCCATCTTTAAGGCATCTGCCTTAAGTCTAAATCTTGATGGTATCGAATTAAAAAGCTCATCTACGCTCTTTTTACCAATGGTATTGAGCATGGCTTTTATGTCGTCGTTAGTATGCGGTATAAATGGCATAATTACTTGTGCTCCTCTTCTATATATTTAGAGTATGCTTTCGCATCCATAAGTTCTGGGTTCTTTTTGGTAAACTTAACTTTAACAAGCCAAGAGCCATACGCATCACTATTTAACTTGTCTGGTGAATCAGGAAGTGAGCTGTTAACTTCTGTAACATTACCTTCTACAGAAGAATAAAAATCAGAAACAGCCTTAGTGCTTTCTACAACACCAAGTGTGTCGCCTACCTTAACACCAGCCCCTACTTCTGGAAGTTCAACAAAAACTATATCACCAAGCTGACTTTGAGCATGGTCAGTTATACCTATTGTTGCAGTATCTCCCTGAATTGAAACCCATTCGTGGTCCTTTGTGTAAAAAAGATCAGATTTAACGTTCATAAAATTCCTCCTAAAAATTTTTCATAATGTTTCTATCACGCAAGTTAATCAATATCAACCAGCCCTAACCACCTAGTAATTCTTGTAAAAAGGGACCTTCATCTGTTTTATTGCGACCTTATTCTTTCTTATTTGCACGTACAGTTTTGAACCATCATTAAGTTTTTTGGTCTCAACGTATGCAAGCCCAATTGGTATTCCAAGAGTTGGAGAAAGAGTTCCGCTCGTTACAACTCCAACAGTATTATCTTTATCGTCTACGATAAGATAATCGTGTCTTGGTATTCCCTTTTCTTCAAGAGTAAAACCTATAAGCTTTCTTTTTAATCCTTCCTGTTTCTGTTTTACAAGAACATCCTTTCCTATAAAATTCCCACTCTCTAATTTAACAAAAATATCTATGCCAGCTTCTAGCGGTGTAGTTTCTGCTGTTATATCGTTACCATAAAGCATCAACGCAGCTTCCAGTCTTAAAGTATCTCTGCAACCAAGACCACATGGTGTTGCTCCTGCTGCAACTATTGCATCAAAAAGTTTTCCGCCTTCATTCCATGCCCCATATATTTCAAAGCCGTTCTCGCCGGTGTAACCGGTTCTTGAAACTATACAAGGAATATTCTTCAACGTCATATTCTTAAAATGAAAGAATTTAAGATCTGTAAGATCCACATTAAAACATTTCTCCATTAGTTCTTTGGCTTTAGGTCCCTGTACTGCTAACTGGAAATAATCGTCACTGACGTTCTTTAGCTCAACGCCGAATTTGTTGGTCTTTTTCATCCATTCAAAGTCTTTCGCAATGTTCGCTGCGTTTATTACAAGTAGATATTCCTTATCATTAACTTTATAGACCAAAAGATCATCAACTATACCACCATTCTCGTAACACATTGGGGTATACATAACTCTACCGTCGTAAAGTTTATTAGTATCATTTGCAACAAGGTTCCTTACAAACTCGCCTGCTCTTTCTCCCTTAACGGTAACTTCTCCCATATGACTAACATCAAATATCCCAACATTTTTCCTTACAGCATTATGCTCGTTGATAAGCCCGCTAAACTCAACCGGCAAATACCAACCTGCAAACTCAACTACTTTTCCTCCGTGCTTAACATGATTGTCGTAAATCGGTGTCTTTCTGGTACTCATTGTAAAACTCCTTTATTTATATATTTGTTTAAAAATTTCAGGCAATCTTTGTTCTTCGTGCACAGCCATTATATGCACCCCATCTGCTATGTTCAAGAATTCTTTAACAAGCTGAGCCGCAATGCGTATACCAGCCTCTATCTCATGCTCAGTAGAAGAAAGCTCTTTTATCACCCAGTCAGGAATAACAAGACCAGGGACGTTCTCATTCATGAACTTTGCCATTTTTGCGCTTTTTACAAGCACCACTCCGGCAATTATTTTTGTATTGAGAGGTTTTACAGAAGACATAAATCCTTTTAAGATATCTTTATCAAAAAGAACCTGCGTTTGAAAGAACTTTGCTCCCATTCTTATTTTTTCCTGCATTCTCCATATATGTATCTCAACGTTCGATGCCGCAGGATTAACTGCTGCTCCAGAAAAAAATTTCGGAATTCCTTTTAGGGATTTGCCGGAAAGGTCCAGCCCGTTTTCAAGAACGGACATAGTATATAGAAGCTGAACAGCATCCAGATCAAAAACAGATTTTGCAGGATTGTAGTCACCGCTCACAACATGATCCCCTGTCAAAGCAAGAACGTTCTCTACTCCAAGAGCGGCTGCACCAAGAAGGTCCGACTGTATCGCAAGACGATTCCTGTCCCTACAGGTAATTTGATATATTGGTTCAAGCCCCTCTCTTAGTAAAATAAAAGACGCGGCTAAAGGTGTCGTCCTCATGACAGACCTTTGATTATCTGTAACATTATACGCTGTAACAAATTCGCTTACAGCTTTTGCATTTTTTATAAATGAAGAAAAATCTGTCCCCTTTGGCGGGCACATTTCTGCCGTTATTACTTTTTCTCCTCGTAAAAGTTTATCAGAAAGCTTACTCACAAGAGTTTTTCCTCTTCGCCAAGGACAACGTATTCCTTAAGAGCATTGCTATGGTCATAGGTCCAACACCTCCGGGAACCGGCGTTATTGCAACGGCTTTTTCTCTTATCTTATCAAAATCAACGTCGCCACAAAGCTTTCCGTCTGGCATCCTGTTTACACCAACGTCTATCACTACCGCTCCATCTTTTATCATGTCCGCCCTTATGAGTTTTGGAACTCCAACTGCCGCAACTACGATGTCAGCAGTCCTTATTACTGAGCCAAGATCTTCCGTCCTAGAATGACATATTGTGACTGTGGCATCCCTATTCAATAACATTAATGACAACGGTTTACCTACGATATTGCTTCTCCCTATTATAACGGCATGCTTTCCTGCAATATCTACGTCGTACCTGTCCAATAGTTCCATTACTCCAGCAGGAGTACACGGAGCACATAATAGAGGGGCATCACCTTTCTTTTTTGTTAAAAGTTTTCCAACGTTAAATGGGTGAAAACAATCTACGTCCTTATCTATAGGAATAGCATTTATTATTCTTTCTTCGTTTATGTGTTTAGGTAACGGTAACTGAACAATCACGCCATGAACATTACAGCCCTGTTCAACATCCTTTAACAGCAATAAAACCTCTTCTTCCGTCGCCGTAGCAGGAAGTTTATGTGTCTTGTGATAAAAACCAGCCTGATCACATGCCTTTTCTTTATTACGAACATAGACAGTAGAAGCAGGATCGTCACCTACCATAATAACTACAAGCCCGGGTTTTACTCCAAGCTTTTCGCATTCTGCTTTCATTTCATTTATAATGTCGGAAGATATTTTTTTACCATCTATTAATATTGCCATGATTTAAACCTATAACATATAAAGGTAGTGTCGCCAAATACCTTTTAAGTTCAGATTTCTTTTCTGGTCAGAGTATCCCTTTTTCTCAGCCTTATACCTATTATTTATAGGACACGGTGTTCTTTTTAACAAACTCTTCGTCTGCTAAAAAGCCACCTAAGCTCTCAGGTAAAAAAGCTCCCTACTCGCTTTTTTGCCTTCCGAGATTGTCCTATAAATAATAGGTATAAGGCTGGAAAATCTGTAACAGGAACCAGAAAAGAAACTTGAAACTAAAATTTTTGAATGCAAAGAGGTATCAGTGCTGCTAGAATCCTGCATAATGAATATCAATTGGGACAAAGTTATTCAAACAAAATATGCTTGGGCCTTTGTTGCACTGCTTTTTGTTATCTCTCTAATATCAGATAGCGGAATCAGGTACCTTATAAAACTAAAGTGGAATATACACACCATGAAAAATGAAATTGCAGCAATAGAAAAGCAGAATAAAGAGTTAGAAGAAAAAGCTACTCTAACAAGAAATAACCCTAAGTTAATGGAACTATACGCCAGAACAAAGCTTGGAATGGTAAAACCGGACGAAACCGTTTACGAGATCAAATAAAAAATTTTTTTGTCGCGTCGTTGTCAATGATAAAACGGGGGTTTATTGTTCCGTGTTCTCGACATCTCCCTCGTCCACGTATCTGTTCAAAACAGGATCCCTGGACAGCAATCTATATCTTTTTCTGAAGAAAGATTTTCGCTGTATATCCTTAGGACTGTATTTGATAGGGCTAGGAAGTATTATAAGGAGCTGTGTAAGCTGTTCTGTACTAAGATTATGTACACTGGTTTTAAAGTAGTGTTTAGAAGCTGGTCCTATTCCGTAAACACCCTTTCCAAATTCTACATTATTGAAATATAGCTCAAGGATCCTATTCTTGCTTAAAATCAGCTCCGTCTCTAAAGCCAAAAGTATTTCTAAGTACTTTCTTAAATAGTTCTTGTCCGGCACAAGGAACAGTGTTCGTACAAGTTGTTGCGTTATCGTGCTGCCACCTGCTATAGCCCTGTGGTATTTTTGATTTATTTTGTACGCAGCCATCATCGCATCCAGATCTATACCATAATGGCTTTTAAAGGACGGATCCTCTAGTTTTATAAGGACCTTCCTTAAAGGAGCGTCTATTTCCTTTAAAGGGACAAATTCCCTCGGTTTGTTTTTAACTCCCTGCACATACTCCCTGTACAAAGACAAACTGGTGACTCTTGGATTTACATATTTGTAAGTAAATATTGCTATGGCCCCGGTAGTAAGAAAAACGACATGTAGGATAATGACCCACTTTATAATGAAATAAAGGACCTTCTTTGCTTTTTTCTTCTTCACTATGAGAGAGTAATATAAAGGATTATTTTATTTGTCAAAGAGCTTCTACTGCTATATTTTTTAGGACATGAAAGCACTCCCAATAATATTTCTTATTATCTCCAACATTTTCATGACCTTTGCGTGGTATGGACATTTAAGATTCAAACATTCGCCGCTGTGGATAGTAATCATAATTAGCTGGTTGATCGCAGCATTAGAATATTGTTTCCAGGTACCAGCTAACAGAATAGGACACAGTTATTATTCTGCAGCACAATTAAAGACCATACAGGAAATAATCACCCTCGCCGTATTCGCTGTATTTTCCGTTCTATATCTTAAAGAAGAATTCAAATGGAATTATCTCGTCGGATTTGCGATGATGATAGGAGCGACCTTTTTTATTTTCAAAAAATGGTAAAGTGTCCTTGTTTTTTTCGAGGGATTGTAGTAATAATTTTTCTATGGATGAAGGCCCGAGTTTGAAAATAATTTATTTTAAAGCGGCTACACTCATATAATCCTTATACGAGTTTTAGTGTTCTGCCGCTTTTTGTAAACAGGAGCGGTAGATATGGAAAACCGAGAACAAAACTACAATACTCCCTTTTTTCTATCACAAATAATAGGCAATAAGGTTTTTGACAATAACGAGGCTGTTGTCGGAAAGCTATCGGACATAATAGTAAATCTGTCTTACACATATCCAAAGGTTATCGCAATAATAGTAAAAAATGAAAAGCAAGACTACGTAATACCGATATTTAATTTAGAACCATCAACTATATATCAAAAAAAAATAATCCTTAAGATCTCCGAACAGGATTTTTCTAAGCTGACAGCAGATTTTCCGGAAAACACTTTGGCACTAAAAAAATCAGTCCTCGACCAACAGATAGTAGACCTTAACGGCGCGAAAGTTATCCGCGTGAACGATCTAAGAATGTTAAAGTCTGGCAACGAAATAAGCGTTACGGATGTAGATGTTGGATACAGAGGATTGATGAGACGACTTGGGGTTGAAACACTATTCGAAAAAATGGTGTTCGCTGTAAAGCCAAAGAATCTTTCCTTGTACTCCAATAAATTCGTTTCATGGGAATATGTTCACCCTGTTTTATCGTCGACACAAGCAAACTCTCTGAAACTGACCGTCCCAAAAGAGCAGTTCGAGATGTTGAACCCTGCCGACATTGCAGACATATTAGAAGAACTTGACTATGAGCAAAGAAAGAGCCTTATAAACCAGATCCCTGACGACATAGCAGCAAAAGTACTTAGCGAAACAGATGCAGAAACGACCCAAGAACTTATAGAGACACAAAAAGAAGAAAGGGCGGCTGACATACTTGAACAAATGGCACCGGATAAAGCTGCCGACATCCTGGGAGACATGCGGGAAGAAAAAGCTCAAGACATCATCAACCAAATGGATAAAGAAGAAGCAGATACAGTTACAGAACTTTTGGAATACGAAGACAATACCGCTGGTGGTTTGATGACGACAGAGTTCCTAAGTTTTTCACCAACAACAATAGTTGTTAACGCAATCCAAGACTTAGTTAAAGCATCAGAAGATCAGGACATAGAAACAATATACGAGGCGTTCATTGTAGAGGAAGGAAAGCTCGTAGGTGTTGTAAGCTTAAGGAACTTGATGTTAGCACATGGGCATCAGCCACTATCTGAAGTAATGAACAAAAAGCCTGTCGCTGTAACTCCTGATGAAAAAGCAAAAGATGTTGCCGCACTGTTTTCAAAATATAATTTATTGACTCTGCCTGTTGTACAGGAAAGCGGAGAGTTAGAAGGCATAATCACTGTTGACGACGTTGTTGAGTTCTTGATGAGGAAGTGGCAGTAATGAAAGGTCGGCTAAAATACTTTTGGGCAAGCTTAATCGTTTTTTTAAGCATCTTGGGCCCAGGTATTGTGACCGGTAGTGTTGATAACGATGCCGGCGGTATTACAACATATTCCGTTGCAGGAGCTAACTATGGATACCATTTATTATGGACGCTGTTCCCTGCTTTTATAGTATTATTCGTTGTACAGGAAATGAATGCACGAATGGGTGTTGTTACAGGCAAGGGTCTTGCAGATCTCATAAGAGAAAATTTTGGAGTTAAAATAACTTTTTTCATATTTGTTGGCCTATTAATAGCGGATATCGGTAATACCGCGACTGAATTTGCAGGAATAGCAGGTAGTCTTCAGGTCTTTGGAGTAAGTAAATATATCTCCGTTCCAATTTGCGCAGCTCTAGTCTGGATACTTGTAGTCAAAGGTGATTATAAGACTTCCGAAAAAATATTTTTAGTATTTAGTGTTTTTCTTCTTTCATATGTCATCTCTGCAATAATGGCAAAACCGGATTGGCAAGAAATAGGAACGGCAATAATTAAACCCAAACTCGAAATGAACGAAAATTATATAGCTATGGTAATAGGCATCGTAGGAACAACTATTGCTCCCTGGATGCAGTTCTATATGCAATCTGCGGTTATAGAAAAAGGATTAAGAGTAAAACACTATAAATTCCTTGTAGCAGACGTTTTCATTGGAAGTATTTTAACAGTCGTGGTCGCTTTTTTTATAATGGTAGCCTGCGGAGCAACGTTAAACAAAAACGGCGTAGTTATTGCTGAAGCAAAAGATGCCGCGGTCGCATTAAAACCTTTTGCAGGAGCCCTTGCATCACAAGTATTCTCTTTCGGATTATTTATAGCGTCTATTTTTTCAGCAATAATACTTCCCTTAGCTACAGCATTCTATGTATGTGAAGCCTTCGGATTTGAGGCAGGAATAGATAAGAAATTGAAAGAAGCCCCTGCATTTTATGCATTGTTCGCGACAATAATAACAATTTCTGCCGGAATAATACTAATACCTAACGCCCCTCTGATTAACATTACAATATGGTCACAGGTATTAAATGGTATACTTTTACCTGTTGTACTTATATGTATGATGCTTATAGTAAATAATAAAGAAATTATGAAAGAACATGTAAATGGAAAAGCAGCTAATATAATCGGATGGGGCACAATAATTGTGCTAATAACACTAACGGCGATACTGACGTTGTTGCCGGTAGTAAAGGCGATAATATAAATGGAGGATAAAAACATGAACAAAAAGTTCCTGGGTTGCGTTCTTGCTTCTTTTCTTTCAACATCGGTATCTGCAAAAGGGTCTGTCGCAGAAAATGAAAAACAGATAAAGGATTTTATCCAAAGTTACGAAGCAAAAGTTGACCCTGCTTACAAAAAAGCGGCAACAATGCAGTTTGACGCACAAATATCTGGTAAAGAGAATGATTACAAAAAAAGCTCTCAGGCTCAAATAGACCTGAGCAAAATATTCTCGAACAAGAATGACTATGCAACAATAAAAAAATTAAAAAAACTTAAAATAACTGACAAAAATCTTAAAAGACAATTGGAACTTATATACAATGCATACACAAGCAGTCAGATAGCTCCAGAAAAATTGGAAGCGATGATCAAGCTACAAACAGAGATAGAAAGTAAGTTCAACACGTTTAGGGTAGATGTCGATGGCAAAAAAATAACGGATAACGAAGTCGAGGACATATTAAAAACATCTACTAGTTCCGATGAAGTAGAAAAAGCTTGGAAAGGAAGCAAGGTAATAGGCAAAGTCGTCTCTGATGACATAAAAAAACTTGTCCTAATGAGAAATCAGGCAGCAAAGGAACTTGGGTTCAAAAACTACCACCAAATGATGTTAAAATTAAATGAGCAAGACCCTGCACAGGTAGAAAAACTGTTCAACGAGCTTGACCAACTTACAAGACCTACATTTGTATCTTTGAAAAAAGAAGTAGATTCAGCATTAGCAAAAAAATTCAATATTCCTGTTTCAAAACTACAACCATGGCATTATCAAAACAGATATTTCCAGGAAGCTCCGGAAATATATACGTTGGACCTAAATACGTATTATAAAGATAAAGATCTTGTAAAGCTCATGGAAAGTTATTATGCAGGTATAGGAATGACCGCAAACGATATCGTAAAGCACAGCGACTTATATGAAAAAAGAGGCAAATACCAACACGCCTGCGAAAACAACATGGATAGACTGAACGACATCAGAGTAATTTGCAACATAAAGCCTAACGCATACTGGATGGATACTGTACTTCATGAGTTTGGGCATGCTTTATACGACAAATACACCGATAAGGACCTGCCATGGACATTCAGGGAACCTGCACATATTTTTACAACAGAGGCTATTGCACAACTCTTCGGCAGAATGGCTTCTAACCCTGCATGGTTACACGACGTAGTTGGAATATCCAAAGAAGAACAGGCAAAAATATCCGACACAAGTTTTAAGATCCAAAGGTTAAGACAGCTTGTTTTCAGCAGATGGGCACAGGTAATGTATAGATTCGAAAAGAGCATGTATGAAAATCCTAAACAGGACCTCAATGCTTTATGGTGGAAACTTGTAGAAAAATATCAATTGGTCAAAAAACCTGCAGGAAGAACTGAGCCTGACTGGGCATCAAAAATACACATCGCCTCTGCTCCTGCTTATTACCACAACTACCTCCTAGGAGAATTACTGGCATCACAACTTAACGCGCATATTGTAAAAAACATCCTCAAGTCAAAAGACATAAAAAACCAAAGCTATGCAAACAACAAGGAAATTGGGAAATATTTTATAGATAAAGTATTCGCACCAGGAAGAAAATTCTACTGGAACGACATGATACAAAAAGCAACTGGGGAAAAACTTACAGCAAAATATTATGCAAAACAGTTTGTAAAATAAAATGTTTTACGGGTCATGACCCGTAAAACAAGAATATCTTTGAAGGCATATTGGTATTAGCTGTTAAAATTTGAACATATTCTTCTTAATCCACTTCCAATCAAGGATAAAGTATATGATCAAAAGGATCCCTATCAGCAAGCCATTGACCTCATGGAGCGCTTCGCTAAAACCATAACCAACTGTTCTCATCAAAACTATGGTAGCCAATTGTGACAAAATAAGGACCCATATTATAAGTCTGATTATAAGAGCCAGCCTGTGTCTGTTCATCTCTCCCCCTTCAAGGCTTTGTGTATTATACCATAAAATAAAGCTTTTTTCACTCCTTGCTTTTTCCTTTTTCAACATATAAAAATCTTCTAACTTATGGACATTAGTAACAAACATGTCGCTAAAGAAAAATTCCGGGTTGCGTTATCTTCTGTAATTGCAGCAGTATTCCTTACAAGTACTAAACTTGTGGTCGGAATTTATACCGGAAGCTTAGGAATACTATCAGAAGCAGCACACTCTGCTTTAGATCTTGGAGCAGCATTAATGACGCTGTTTGCAGTAAGAATATCCGATCGTCCTGCAGATGATAATCATCACTATGGTCACGGAAAAACAGAAGGGTTCTCTGCATTCCTTGAAGTAATCCTGTTGGTAATAACATGTGGCTACATAATTTATGAGGCTATACATAGGATAGTTAGCAAGAACGTAGAGATCGATGTAACAGTGTACGCCTTCGGTGTAATTATCCTCTCCATAATAATAGACATCTCAAGGTCCAGAGCCCTTTATAAGGTAGCTAAAAGAACGAATAGCCAGGCTTTAGAGGCTGATGCCCTGCATTTTTCATCTGATATATGGAGCTCAGCAGTAGTTGTTCTAGGTCTTGTTTGTTACAAATTTTTTGGAATAAAACTAGCAGACTCTTTAGCAGCATTGGTAGTTTCTATACTAGTAATAGTTGTTTCTATACGTCTTGCAATAAGAACAATCGATGTCCTTTTAGATAAAGCACCTGCCCAAATGAGGGAGACCATATACAGCCTGATAAAAAATACTGACGGTATCTCTAAAATACATAAATTAAGAGTAAGAACCGCAGGAAACATGGTCTTTTCTGACATGGTCGTTCTAGTTCCTAGCGACCTGTCTATAGAGGAAGCACATAAGATATCTAATCACATAGAACATAAAATAAGGACTGCATACCCTAGTAGCGATGTAACTATTCATATGGAGCCAGATGAAAAAGACACACTGGATCAACAAAGCTACAGATTAATAGTAGAAAAAATATTAAATGAGCACCGCATAATGTTCAAAGGTTATCACAAACTAAGTGTTATCTGTTTTAACAGGACCCATCATATAAGTGTTCATATAGAATTGGATAAAAACGCAAAGCTAAATGAGACCCATGCTGTATGTGAACACCTTGAAAATGACATAAAGGAAGCCGTCCCGCAAAGTTCTGTTACTATTCACGTTGAGCCTTGTAAATAATGTATTTGCCAATTAACCCTTTTACAGCTATAAAAATCGTCTTGAAATTCTTTGAAAATATTTAAGGAGGACTTTTGGTATGACAAGCTTAATCGGCGCAACAAGTTTTGAAATCTACGCTATTTGGACCGTTTTGTTTATCGCCTTTTTAGGACTAGGCTACGCCTTGCTTTTAAGGAAACAAATCCTGCAAAAAGATAAGGGAACAGAAAAAATGCAAGAAGTATGGAACGCTATCCGTCAGGGAGCGGACGCATATTTAGGAAAACAACTTAAGACAATATTGCCTCTTATAGTCATACTTACAGTGGCGTTATTCTTTTCTGTTTACGTAGTTGAACCTACAAAAGAAGCTATGCAAAGGTTCAGCAATTACACTCCGGACCAGGTAAAAGTCATCATCGGTGTAGGAAGAGCTCTCGCATTCATTATGGGTGCTCTGTTCTCGCTGATGGTTGGACAATTTGGTATGAGAATGGCAGTACAAGCTAACGTACGTGCAGCGAACGCAGCAAGACTTCACAGTTTTTCTGATGCTCTAAAAATATCTTACAGAGCAGGAACAGTAACAGGAATGTTGACCGACGGTCTAGGACTACTCGGTGGAACAGTTATATTCATGATATTCGGTGTCGCATCCCCTGATGCATTATTAGGTTTCGGTTTTGGTGGAACATTACTTGCTCTATTCATGAGAGTCGGCGGTGGTATCTATACAAAAGCAGCTGATGTTGGCGCTGACCTTGTTGGAAAAGTCGAAGCTGGTATTCCGGAAGATGACCCAAGGAACGCAGCAGTTATTGCTGACCTTGTTGGAGATAACGTCGGTGACTGCGCAGGTATGGCAGCAGACATATTTGAATCTTATGAAGTAACAATAGTTTCTGGTTTGATATTAGGACTTGCTCTTGTATCAATAACCGGAGAATTAAAATGGATCATATTCCCTCTACTTGTTAGAGGTATCGGTGTTTTGTCGTCAGTAATAGGAACATATCTTGTAAAAGGTAAAAAGGATGAAAAAACCGGCAACGCGATGAAAGCTATCAACAAGGGATTCTATACTTCTGCAGCAATATCTGTAGTATCGTTCTTATTCCTTGCTCATTACTATATGCATGAATGGAGAGCTTTCTTTTCAGTTGCTGTAGGTATAGTCCTTGCGATAGTATTGGATGAAATAACAAAGTACTTTACAGATACTCACTACAAACCAGTTAAGGACATAGCTAAATCTTCAAAAACTGGTTCAGCTACTTTAATATTAAAAGGGTTGGCTGTTGGATACGAAGCGGCTGTATGGCAAACATTAGTTATAGCAGCAACGATACTTTCTGCTGTATTGATCTATTGGGGACAACCAGTTGTTTACGTTCTATACGGAGTCGCAATGACCGGTATAGGTATGTTAACTCTTACAGGGAACAACGTCGCTATGGACTCCTTCGGCCCTATAGCTGACAACGCTAATGGTATAGGAGAAATGTCAGGACTAGATAAAGATGCTCGTCAGATAATGGCAGACCTTGACGCTGTAGGCAACACTACAAAGGCTATCACAAAAGGGGTAGCAATAGGTAGTGCAGTTATAGCTGCTGTTTCATTGTTCGGTTCATATTTAACGGACGTTGGAAATGTTCAGGCACAATTAGGCATACCAGAGAATTTAAGAATTGCTTTCACAGGCATCAGACTTTCTGAACCAACAGTGTTCATTGGAACACTTATCGGTGGAGCTATCCCTTGGTTGTTCTCATCCTTAACTATTAATGCGGTTGCAAGAGCAGCAGCAATGATCGTTGATGAAGTAAGAAGACAATTTAAGATACCTGGACTTATGGAAGGTAAAGTTAAACCAGATTACAAGAGACCAGTTGCTATATGTACAACAGCAGCTCAAAGAGAACTTGTCTCTCTTGCATTGATAGCAGTTCTTTCTCCTCTTATAGTTGGAATGCTACTGGGAGTTGAAGCTCTTGGTGGTTTCTTGTGCGGAACGATATTGTCTGGTCAACTTCTTGCAGTATTTATGTCCAACGCTGGTGGAGCATGGGATAACGCTAAAAAATCCATAGAAGATGGTTTGTTCGGTGGAAAAGGATCAGAAGCACACAAAGCATCTGTAGTTGGTGACACCGTTGGTGACCCACTAAAAGATACAGCTGGTCCAGCATTGAACCCAATGATCAAGGTCATCAACCTTGTGTCACTGCTTGCTGCTCCTTTGCTTATTAACTTCCACAGAGACAACCCTGTCGTTATTGGCGCAATAGTTCTGTTCACAATAGTTATAGTTTTCTCTATACTGTACTCAAAAAGAGATACAAAGAGCGAAAGCATAAAGTAGTAAACATCAATACGTTATAATACAAAGGGGCTGCATGAAATATGCAGCCCCTTTGTTTAAGTTTGATTTAAAGTTTTTCCTAATCATTGTCGTAGAGAGCGGGCACCATTCTTAGGTTAGCCTTCGCGATAAGCATTCGTTTAACGACAGCTAGCCCGGGCTAGGGGCTAGCCAATGTAAAAAGGCGAACCTTAGAATGGTCGCGAATGAAGACCATGATTAGGAAAAACTTAAAATCAAATTTAAAAAGGGACTCCCATTTATCATTTGGCTGGATACAAATATTGTAATATACTCCGACTATCAAAGATAACTCTGAAATCTAAGGAGGAAATCCTACTCATGAAGAAAAAGGTTAAATGGTTTGTTGCTGGCGATCTTAACGGCTTCTTTGGTCTTATGTTCGACAACATGACGGTTCTTTCTTTTCTTGCAGGTATACTTATTTTTGCATTTAAGTACCCGGCAGACATCGTTTTCACAAGGATGTTTCCTGGCACAGCGTTTGGAGTTCTATTCGGAGACCTTGCATATACATGGATGGCTGTAAGACTTGCCAAAAAAACGGGTCGCGACGACGTAACAGCAATGCCTTTGGGACTTGACACACCATCTACAATAGGAATCGCACTTGCAGTTTTAGGACCATGTTTTTTGGCAATGAAAGCACAAGGCATGGATGAAAGATCTGCTGCTATGATGACATGGTACATCGGTATGGCGACTATGGTCTTTATAGGAGTACTTAAATTAATATTATCTTTCGTCGGTGGATGGGTTCAAAAAATAATACCACAGGCAGGACTATTAGGTTCACTTGCAGGAATAGGGCTAATTCTTTTAGGATTCGTTCCTCTAGTTGAAATATTTGGTCTTCCAATAGTTGGGATGATTTCTCTTGGTCTTATACTCTACAACCTCGTTGCGCACATTAAGCTCCCATGGAATCTTCCAGGTGTTTTTGCTGCAGTAATGGTTGGAACAATTCTCTATTACATCCTTGGTTACTATGAGATGTTGGGCGAAGGGATAATATTTATAGTCCCTGCAACAGATTTACATTTTGGGTTACCAGTTCCAACTCTTGAATTCGTAAAAGGGCTTGGTGGAGCATTAAAGTATCTTCCTATAGCAATACCTTTCGGAATACTAACCGTTGTTGGTGGTATCAACACCACAGAAAGTGCTCGTGTTGCCGGCGATAATTATAAAACAAGAAACATCCTTCTTGTAGAGGCTTTTGCAACAATACTCGCTGGCGTTTGTGGTGGTGTTGCTCAGTCAACTCCATACATAGGACATCCTGCATACAAACACATGGGAAGTAGGATCGGCTACACATTACTAACAGGTTTATTCATCGGGCTCGGCGGTATGCTCGGTTACGTTTCTTTCTTTGTAGAATTAATACCGAGAGCAGTACTTGCTCCAATATTAATATTCGTTGCTTTGGATATAATGTCTCAAGCATTCATCGCATGTCCTGCAAGACATGCACCGGCAGTTGCATTTGCATATTTTCCAACGGTTGCAAGGCTGATGCAAATTAAGTTAACTAACCCTATGATAGTCGCAGAAGATGTTTTCGCAAAACTTATGTCGACCGTAGAAAAGTCCCTCCCAGAGGTACAAGTAATAATTGCATTAGGAAACGGGTTTATTCTTACAGCGATGTTGTGGGGCGGTTTTGTTGCGGCACTTATAGACAGAAAGTTAAGACAAACAGTAACCTATCTTGTTATTTTAGCAATCTTAACATTCTTCGGGATCATCCATTCAGCGATGCCAGACGGAAATATGTATTTGCCATGGGAACTTACCGGGGTATCAAAACAAATCCCTTACCAGTTCGCTATGGCGTATATCGTTCTTGCTGTAACAATACTATTGTTATCTTTCACAAAGGAAAGTAAGCATACACATAAATAGAATGATGTTTTTAATATTTCTATAAGGGGAGCACAAGTATTGTGCTCCCCTTATTTTATTTAATAAGTTCCAAGTAATTCCAAAGAACTGTTTCTGCATTCAAACTATAACTTTCTAACTCTTCACTAGTAGAACCAACCTGATCGCCATTAAGTCTATTTAAAAGAGTACAACAAATTGTTGCAAAATTACTAAAGCCCCAATGATTTAAAAAACCTGCCATCATAGGTGTTTCCATTTCTATATTCTTAATTCCAAACTCTGCCGCTTTTTTTAACCAGTCCATTTTTTCTTTTTCACTGCATAAAGCAATCGCACCATCTATTCTGTTTTGCTCTATATAGAAGCTGTTAGCTCCTATGGTTTTTCCTTTTACTATGTTTAGTTTTCCCTTAGTGTTCGCTTTTATTATGTCATTAATACATTTTTCTGGGAATTTTGATTCAAAAAAATGTTCCTTACCAGCAACGAACAACCTATACGGTTTAAAGTCTGCCAAAACTGCTTCTGTTGAAACAACGACGTTGCCTGGTTCTAAACCAACGCCACCACTAGTACCAACTCTGCACCAAAAGACATTATCCATTTCTGTTAAGTTACCTTTCTTAACAAAGTAGACCAGTTTCATTAATTCTTGAACAGCAATGGACATGCTTGGCATTCCCATTCCGTGAGAAGAAAAAAGAACCCCGCTGGTATAATAAACACTAAATCTTTCTTCCTTCGGTAATTTTAATATTTTGGACTTATTATTTTTTTGTGACCATGTTTCTGCCATTCTTTTAACTCTGTTGGCAGATCCAGCCATAATAATAGCCTTTAGATCTTTCATCGAATTTAATATTTCGTCTTTGCTACTAATTCCAAAATGGTACAAATAGTCGACTGTTTCCCCTTTTAATGCACTCTCTAATTGAGCCCTGTTTATATTTTCAATCTTCATAGTCACCTTTTATTATCCTCGCCACACATTTTGCTTATACGTTTATCAACCTCTTTTGTCAAATTCGCATTCAATACCCTCCACTACAATAAGTTGTTTAAGCATTAAACAACTTATTGTCCTTTCAAACACTTTTTAGGCTTAAGCTTAAGCCTAAAAACAACATCAATACATAAAATCTCTAATATTATTAGGCAAATATATAGGCGGCATACTTATTGCAGGAATATAGTGATACAAAAGAGGATAAATCACACTTATAAATAGGACAAACAACCAACCCCTTTCTATTGGAGAAATTAAATCTTATGAAGAAAATTTTGTTTCCTCTTTCGTTTTTGATATTGTTAACAGGATGTATTATTAGTAACAATCCTTTGTTGGTATCTATAAACATCACCCCTTCTACCATTTCAATCGCGTCTGGTGGCATAACCCAACAGTTTACTGCCATAGGAACTTATACAGACGCAACAACACAAAATATTACATCATCAGTAACATGGACTTCTGGAACTGCAACAGTAGCAACTATAAACACAACTGGTCTTGCAACAAGTGTAGGCATGGGCACATCAACAATAACCGCAACATCTGGAACAATATCAGGCTCGACAACGCTTATAGTAACTACAACAGTTGCCTCTTGGACACGACTTTCAGGAGCTTCTTCTGGTGGCTCCAGTAGTTCCGGCAATGTTAGCACTTATGGATACGGTATCGCCGTAGATTCCTCCGGTAATAGCTATGTAGCTGGCGTCACCGATGGTAACTTAGATGGACAAACCTTATCAGGACTTAATGATGTATTTGTTATTAAGTATGACTTTAGCGGCGCAAAACAGTGGACCAAGCTTTCAGGAGTCTCTGGTGCTAGTACTTTTGGAGAAGGTATCACAGTGGATTCATCCGGTAATAGTTATGTTACTGGCTACACTAACGGTAATTTAGATGGACAGACTTTCACAGGCTCTCTTGATGCATTTGTAATTAAATATGACTCTAATGGAACAAAACTATGGACAAGGCTTATAGGAAATTTGGGGGACACTCTTGGAGAAGGTATTACGGTAGATTCATCTGGTAATATTTATGTAACTGGTGGCACCACTGGTGACTTAGACGGACAAACTGCAACAGCAATAGGATATTCTAATCTATTTGTAATTAAATATGACTCTAACGGAACAAAACTATGGACGAAGCTTTTAGGAGTTTATAGTGCTTACGCTATTGGAAACAGTATCGCTGTAGATTCATCCGGCAATAGTTATGTAACTGGCTTTACCAATGGTAATTTAGACGGACAAACTTTAATAGGAATTTCTGGCGTATTTATAATCAAATATGATCCTAATGGAACAAAGCAATGGACAAAACTTTCAGGAGGAATCTCCAGCACTAGTACCATTGGTACCATTGGAAACAGTATTGCCGTTGATTCATCCGGCAATAGTTATATAACAGGCTACACCGACACCGACTTAGATGGACAAGCTTTAATAGGACTTTATGATGTGTTTGTAATTAAGTACGACTCTAATGGAACAAAACTATGGACGATGCTTTCAGGAGCTTCTGGGACTAGCGCCCTTGGAGCTAACATTAGTACCATTGGAGAAGGTATCGCCGTTGATTCATCCGGTAATAGCTATGTAACTGGCTTTACCAATGGTAATTTAGACGGACAAATTTTATCAGGATTTGGTGACGTATTTGTAATTAAGTATGACTCTAATGGAACAAAACTATGGACAAGGCTTCTAGGAGGAAAATCTGATGTTACCGCTTATGGATATGGTATTGCCGTAGATCTATCCGGCAATAATTATGTAACTGGTATCACTAATGGAAATATAGATGGGCAAACTTTTATAGGGACGACTGCTGATACTGATGTATTCGTAACGACGCGTTTGAATCATTAATATTGCTGATGGAGCAACAATTATGAACTTTTTTAAAATTATTTTTGTATCCTTTATTCCATTGTGTTTTTCTGCAACTACTCATGCTCAAAGCTTGAATGTTTTGTGGCAAAAATCTTTTGGTGGTAGCGGTAACGACGGAGCATGGGCAATTCAGCAAACCACTGATGACGGATACATTGTCGCAGCCTCCTCAACTTCAAATGACGGTGATGTATCTGGAAATCATGGCGGCGACGGCCCAGGCGAGGATTATTGGATAATAAAACTTGATTTTTTTGGAAATATGATGTGGCAAAAATCCTTAGGCGGAACTGATTCGTTTGACCCCTTCGGACAGATAAATCGCGAGCCTGCATATTCCGTTCAGCAGACCACCGATGGTGGATATATTGTTACAGGATATTCGGCTTCAACTGACGGCGACGTAACGGGAAATCACGGAGGCAAGGATTTTTGGGTTGTAAAACTTACTCCTAATGGAGATATAAAGTGGCAAAAATCTTTAGGTGGAAGTAGTAACGAGGCCGCATCTTCTATTCAGCAAACTACTGACGGTGGTTACATTATATCCGGAGTTTCAAAGTCCAGTAAGAGTGACGTAACCGGAAATCATGGAGGTTATGATTATTGGATAGTAAAACTTGCTCCAGATACAGGAACTAACGCTCTTCCAGCGATAGAATGGCAAAAATCTCTAGGTGGAAGTGGCGAGGATATGGCATACTCGGTTCAGCAAACTACTGATGGTGGATATATTGTTGCAGGCTCCTCAAATTCAACTGACGGCGACGTAACGGGAAATCACGGAAGTAATGATTACTGGATAGTAAAACTTAATTCTTATGGAAATATAATGTGGCAAAAATCCTTAGGCGGAAGCGGTACTGACAATGCATACTCGATCCAGCAAACTACTGATGGTGGATATATTATTGCAGGTGAGACAAGGTCAAACAATGGGGACGTATCAGGAAATCACGGACTTTATGATTATTGGGTGGTAAAACTTGCTCCAGATACAGTAAACCCCACTACTCCTCCAGCGATAGAATGGCAAAAGGCTTTAGGTGGAAGTGATGAGGATATTGCACAATCTATCCAACAGACTCAAGACGGTGAATATATTGTTGCAGGAGCTTCAAAGTCAGACAACGGTGATGTAACAGTAAATCACGGAGGCGAGGATTTTTGGGTTGTAAAACTTGCCTCTAATGGAGATATAAAGTGGCAAAAATCTCTAGGCGGACGTGGTGATGAATGGGCACATTCAGTTCGGCAAACCAAGGACGGAAAATGTATTATTGCTGGGGTTTCAACGTCATACAACGCTGATGTAACACTTAATCACGGAGGAAATGATGTTTGGATAGTTAAACTGGACGGAGTAACAGAGATTAATGAGCCTGTTTATACTGATGACAAAATTACTGTTTACCCAAATCTTGTTAGCGCTGCTAATGGTTTCGTAAATATAAAAATCGAGAATCTTGCAGATGCCTCTCTCGTAATTACCAACACAATGGGACAAGTTGTATATAGCAACAAAGCAAGCACTAAAGATACAAATATTGATATTACTAATTATTCAAAAGGAATTTACTTTATAAAGATACAAGGAAAATATAAGAACACTAAACAGGAAATTATTAAGACAGAAAAGTTTATTGTACAGTAATAAACTTTATTAAAGGAGATCATATTATGAATCTTTTGAAAAAACCTTTTGCTTTACTCATTGTTTTAGGTGCTGTATTCACTGCACCTGCTTATACCCAAAATATTTCTTGGCAAAAATCTTTAGGTGGAAGTAGTTACGAGGCCGCATCCTCTGTTCAACAAACACAAGACGGCGGATATATTGTAGCAGGAACTTCTGGCTCATCCGACGGTGATGTAACCGGAAATCATGGAGGCTATGATTATTGGGTCGCAAAACTTGATTCTACAGGAAACACAACATGGAAAAAAACATTCGGCGGAACTAGCAGCGACTGGATTTCTTCGATTAAACAAACTCAAAATGGCGGATATATTATTGCAGGGTGGTCATTTTCAAACGATGGTGATGTGACAGGAAATCATGGAACCACCGGTACTAGCGATTATTGGATAGTAAAACTTGATTCAACTGGAAATATTACATGGGAAAAAACACTAGGCGGAACTGGTGACGATGTTGCAAAATCTATTCAGCAAACTCAGGATGGTGGATATATTATAGCAGGATATTCTTCTTCAACCGATGGTGATGTAACAGTAAATCATGGTGGTAATAATGATTATTGGGTAGTAAAACTTGCTCCAGAGACAGGAACTTCCACTCCTCCAGCGATAGAATGGCAAAAATCTTTAGGCGGAAGTGGCGACGATGTTGCGAACTCTATTCAACAGACTCAGGATGGTGGATATATTGTTGCTGGAAGTTCTTCTTCAACCAATGATGATGTGATTGGGAATAATGGAAGTAGAGATTATTGGGTGGTAAAACTTGATCCAACTGGAAATATAACGTGGCAAAAATCTTTAGGCGGAAGTGGTACCGATGTGGCAAACTCTATTCAGCAAACTTCAGACCTCGGGTATATTATTGCTGGAACCTCAAGCTCAACCGATGGTCAGGTAACAGGGAACCATGGATTTCTTGACTATTGGATAGCAAAACTTGACGCTAAAGGAAGTATAACATGGCAAAAATCCTTTGGCGGAAGTGATTTTGAAGTTGCAAACTCTATTCAGCAAACTCAAGACGGCGGATACATTGTCGCAGGGTGGACAGACTCAACCGATGGAGACATAATAGGAAGTCACGGCGCTGATTTTTGGATACTGAAACTTGATCCTGCAGGAAATATGACTTGGCAAAAATGTTTCGGGGGAAGCTACTCAGAAGTTGCAAACTCTATTCAGCAAACTTCTGATCTTGGATATATTATTGCAGGAGATTCAAAGTCAAATGATGGAGATACAACAAACAATAATGGAGACAGTGACTATTGGGTGGTTAAATTAAATCCAACAACAGGGATTAAAAACAGTGTCTATACTGATGCTAAAATTACTGTTTACCCAAATCTTGTTAGTTCTATCAATGGTTCAGTAAATATAAAGACAGATAACATCACTGAGGCACTCCTTACAATTACCAACGCTGTAGGACAAGTTGTATACAGCAACAAGGTAAGCACTAACGATATAACTTTTGATGTTAATAATTATTCAAAAGGAATTTACCTTATAAAGGTACAAGGAAAATATAAAAACACTAAACAGGAAATCTTTAAGATAGAAAAGTTTATTGTACAGTAATTATTTGGGGTAAGTGACGGGGGTCGAACCCGCGACGACCGGAACCACAATCCGGTGCTCTACCAACTGAACTACACTCACCACACTTAATCCTAAATGCCTCGAACGGCATTTAGGATGAGCTCGGCTACGCCTTCGCTGATACAAATAGTCGACTGTTTCCCCTTTTAATGCACTATCTAATTGAGCTCTGTTTATATTTTCAATCTTCATGCTTAACTAGCATCTTATTTATAACGCCCTACTGAATAGGCCAACATTAATTTGATTAACGCCTGATACGGGACATCTTTTTGAGAACCAATAGCTTTTATTTCATTCAATAAGGCTGTTGGCAAGCGTAACGAGACAACTTGTGTTGGAGGATTGTCTGGTAATTTCAACCCTAAACTCTCAAGCTTAAGAGGCTTTGATACATTAAGCATTTTAGATGTTTCGTAAGTATCATAATCCATAATTTCTTTTAGTCTTTTTTTATTTTTCATAAATATTCCTCTCTTTTTTAGATGCTGTTCTGGCAGTAATTATTCTTATCTTATTATTTCGAACGGTAAAGCCGATCATCAGTATTTTGTTTTCTATGCTTTTTCCATACATAATATATCTTTTTTCTGTTTTGCTGGAATGTTTAATATCCTCATATAGTTTATATTTAGGGTCATAGAATGAGCTCTCAGCCTCAAGGATAGAGACACCATGTTTAACTTCGTTTTTTTGTATGTTCCATTGGTCCCAGTCGAAAACTATAACTTTAAGCATTGTAATTTTATTATATCAAGAATTGATGTAGTGTCAAACACTACTTTTTCGAAACAGGATTCAGGTTTGGGGTGAGTGACGGTCATTTTGGAAATCCGCTTGGATTAAAATATCCTCGTTGCTGTCTGAAATCTCAAAACTTAGTTTTTCGGATGACCTTACCATTGAATAATCCATGATTCTTTGTATTAACACCAGAGACACTCCCGTCCAGTATCCTTTCTTTCCGTTGCATACTCCTAACTCAATAATTAAATCCGATAGTTTTTATTCTAATATCCCTGTATCTGATAGAAATAATACTAAATGTTCGATGTTTAACGGTTTTGGAACAAAAGCTTTGGCGCCCAATTCGTTAGCTTTTATTTTATTTTCTTCTAAATGTCTGTTTGAGTGAACCATGCAGACAATATTAGGATAATTATTTTTTACCTTTTTTATAAAATCAAAACCATCCTTCAGGTCACCTAAATCTATGTCTACTATTGCATGCGTAATTCCTTCCTGCCTTACTACCTCTAATCCCTCCTCCATCGTTGTAACATCATATAAAGTTAACATCCTACTTAATTTCTCGTTTTTCTTTATTATGTTCTTTACAGATGCCCTGTACAAAGCCTCGTCCTCTAATAGTAATACCTTAAAACTTTTCTGTTTTTGTGAAAGTCCTTCTATAAGTTTATCAATCTCCGTTCTGTCCCTTTTTAACTCAACAAATACTGCATCTTTTATGTTATTAGGAAGAGAAAGCGATTCCCTCTGCTCTTGTTCATTAGATGCCGGAACATCTATCACAAGCTCTACTCCTTCATTTTGTTGCCAACCAAGCATCTTCGCTTTGTTATAATCCATGTTTCTTGCTTTTATGGTCCCGTCATGAAGCGCGACTATCTTATATGCAGAGGCCAAGCCCAACCCTGTTCCTTTTCTTTTTCCCTTGGTAAAAAATGATTCAAATAGATTTGGGATGTCTTTATCATCAAATTGGGGACCATTATTGGCTATAATTATTTCAACAAAATGCCTGTTCTCTATTTTAACATCATCAGTCGATATAAAAATGTCGCCTTTTTCTTTTTGGCCAATTGTAGTTATAGCTTCGATAGCATTACTAATAATATTGCTGAATACTCTGGCTAGTCTTTTATCATCCGCAAGTGGTTTTTGTTTATTCTGTATGTCATATTCCAAACTGATATCCGCGTGTTGATACTCCTGCGCAGTTTGTCGTATTGAAAAATCCAATAGTCTGAAAACAGAATTAGGCTTGGCCTCTAACCGTACTTCTCTGGAAAAATCCATTATATCGCCCAGCATAGACTCTACATTGGTTATTGCTTTTTCTATATCCGCCTTGGAACGTTCCAACAAAGAAGGCATACTATTAAATTTATCAAACATACTTAAAACGATCTTTAACATTGAAAAAGGTTTTCTAACGTCGTGAGCCAGCATAGCCGTTGTTTGGCCAATAAAAGCAAACTTTGCGTTGTTTTCCACTCGTTTCTGAGATTCTCTTAAATTTATAAGCATGGCATTAAATGCCTTGTCCAAATCCTCTATTTCATCTCCAGAATTAATTTCATATTTTGACGGGTTGAACTCTTTCAAGCATAGAATTTTTTCTGTTTTATCTTTTAATTTAAGTATCGGAGCGGTAATCTTTCTGCTGTATCTGATAGAAAAATATAAGACTAGTATAACTGTAAAAAACATCAATATGACTATAATGGTTTGTATGTGTGTTACCTCAGAGTAGATGTCAGATTTAGATGCTGTGCTACATAATATCCATTTTAGTTTTAACAGACTAATGCCGTCAGGATAAACGCAAGAAGCTATCTTTGTTTGCCCATTATCTTTATATTCAAACACGGCTTTGTGCTCTAGCAAACTGGATTTTAAGTTATTCAATTTAAGATCTGTTATTTTCTTTCCGTAATAGTTTCTGTCACTGTGAGCTATAATAGTAGCGGAATCCTTTTTAATCAAAAAAGCATAGCCGCTTTTTATATCAGGACTAAAATAGTTATTTTGTACATGATCTATTATTCCTTGTATTGTGCCCCAATCCACAAATACAGAGATGACTCCCAGCAAGGATTTCGTTTCTGAGTAAACTGGTGAAGAAATTTGTACAACAGGTAAATCTGTATTAAAAAGTTGTTTAATGACATCAGAATAAGCCCAATCGCTAACGTAGACGTTCCCTTTGCTGGCTTTTTGAAACCATTGAGTGTTTTTGAAATTAAACTGCCTCTTATCATTAAAGTTGGTTTGTAAGGAACCTTTTTTTAACTGGCTAGAAGAAAATAGATTTCCGTTTTTATCGGCTAGAACTATCAGATTATATTTTCCATAATTGCTCAATAAATCATCGAAGAATTTTGCAACCCCTTCCGGACGATTAAAAGTCAGACCGACCTTGGGAATTGTCATATTAGACCATAAAACAATATTAGCTCGATGGTTATCTAATGCACTGTTTATGTGACTAATTGTATCTTCTGAAATATTTTTGAATCGTATATTTATTTCGTTTTCGATCTTTTGAGTAGAAAACTTATATAAAGAAACTAATATTATTATTTGAGGTACTAATGAAATTGCAATGAAGTAAATAAAGGTCTTAGGGAAAACTCCTCTAAGTATTTCTTTATTAGGATGATTATTTTTCACGTTTATCCAAAATTTCCATAGTTTTATGAACAGTTGCAAAACTGAGGATTTCAAAAGGGATCTTTACCTTTAACATTTTTGCTCTTTGCAGGTTCAGGTCCACTGACCCAATTTTAGGCATAGTCACAGGTATTTCCGAAGGTTTTGCTCCTTGAAGTATCCTTATGGCCATATTTGCAGCATCGTATCCTTGTGAAGAGGACCATGTAGACACTGCAGCAAAAAAACCTTCTCTGACCTGATATAATGTTCCACCGTATTCTGGTACCTTTGAATTGCTAAATAGCCACTTCAAGGCCGTGGAGGGCGCTATATTATTATTATTTATATCCTTGAATGTATAATATAGTAGAGGCATTATTACGGTGTTCTTGTCTTGGAATCTCAATATGGCTTTTTTCCATTCTTCATATGAACCAGTAACTACAACATCATATTTTATTTTATTTTTTTCTATTACATTAGTTAAGGACTTTAATTCCTGAGAAGACACAGGACTGTCATCTAATACCACTGCTATTTTGTCGACGTTGGGGTTTATGGTCTTGATTAGCTTAATAGTATCATCATAGTTCTGACGTTCCAGGGTTCCAGTTACATTTGGTGCTTTCGTTAACCCATAATCTTCCAGAGAGCCGTTTATATCACACAAAACTACAGAAAATTTTGTTTTATCAAGTTTGGGGATGATATATTCCACAGCGTTATCGTCCACGGAAATAATAACGTCAGGGTTATATATTGATATATCATCTATAACTTTTTTAGAGAGCTCTTTCAAATATGCAGAAGACGTTTTTCTTTTTGAATCCATATAAAAGACTTTATATTCATAACTTATGGGCTTATGGATCACTTTACCTTTAAGATTTTTCCCATTAAAAGCGGCAAAGATTCCCTTGTTTACATCCTGAACTGAATCCATTTCCGGATTATAGCTGTGAAGAATGAAAATTTTATATTTCTTGGCTTTAAATATTTTATCGTCGTTGGCATTAAGTTCCAAGCAAAAGGTAGCGCAAAGGATAAGAATGAAAATAAAACGCAAGTTCTTCACTGTTCAATCTCCACATAATTTCTTAACAAGCCGATTTTTTCTATTTCTACTGTTACGACGTCTCTTTGTTTAAGATAAACAGGAGGAGTCCGCATTGCTCCAATACCAGATGGTGTTCCAGTCATTATTATTGTTTTGGGATAAAGAGTCATACAGCTAGATAAGAAACTAACTATCTGCCTTGAGTTGAATATCATGTCCTCAGTGTTTGAGGACTGCATCAATTTCCCATTTAATTTTAGGCTAATATTTAATCTATCAGGGATAATATCTGTAACTATTGCAGGTCCAATTGGAGCAAAGGTATCAAAACTTTTACCTCTTGCCCATTGAATGTCTCTTTTCAATTGGCAGTCCCTGGCACTTACATCATTTCCGCAAGTATAGCCCAGTATGTATTTATGCGCATCATCGACGGAGACGTTTTTTGCTTTTGAGCCCATTACAATAACGAGTTCAGCCTCATAATCGACTTCGTTGGGAGCTATTTTAGGAAGGACGATTGCTTGCTTATGACCAATGATCGAGTTCGTTCCCTTGATAAAAACGGCAGGCTCCTTAGGAAGGGTTATTTTACTTTCTTGAGCATGGTCGTGATAATTTAAACCAATTCCGATTATTTGGTAGGGCTCTACTGGGGGTAAAAAAGTAACTTTGTCTATATCTATAAATTTATCGCTTAAGCTCCATCTCCCAAAAAAGTCCCCGTTAATTAAGCGAGCTTTATTGTTTTCAATAGTAGCGTAAACAGGTTTATTTTCTAATGCAATTCTTATTAAAATCACAACGAGGACAGACTAATACAATAAATTAATCTGGTCTACTGCAATCATCGGGATTTGGGGTGAGTGACCATAACTTAGGCACAGCCTCCGTTTACGGTGTTTTTCCACTCAAGTCCCACATTATCCTTTTTGTACAGGTCAAGTATACGTTCCGCAGCTTCTTGTGTCGACAGGAATTTTAAGCCATCTGTTGCACCAACAATCTCTATTCCTGCAAGACGAACGTATCTTTGCATTGTCTTAAGGTCTTTCCAGCCACAAATTTTCATTACAACAACGGGGGCAATCTTATCTCTTAAAAGCTGAGTAGCAAAACATGCCCTTAATGCGTGGAACTTTACTGATTTAATCCCTATCTCTTCACAAAAACTTCTCAAAATTCTAGCCTGTTCGCCCCTATCCCAATCTTGTATTCTGGGTAGAACAAAACCAGTATGCATCGTTTGCTTACGAAGTTCTTTAAAAAGCATCTCTAACGCTGTGTTTATTGGAACATCCCTCCAATATCCACCCTTTGTACTTTTAAACTTCCTGTTCCTTTTGTCGTAGGATTCTGTAACAGAAATAATTTTGTTCTCAAAATTAACGCTATTCCATTTAAGAGCATACAGTTCACCAGATCTCATCCCGCTTAACAAAGCCGTAGCCCAAATAGGACACCATTCGTGTTTGTAGTATTGGGCCATATCAAGAAGCTTCTGTATTTCTGTTAGGGTAAGGATATCTGGTTTCTTTTCTTCTGCCTTGCCCGTTTTGACGCCTAAGGCAGGGCTAATGATATTCGCAGGAATCTTATCCATAAAAATAGACCATTCAAAGATTCTGTTGATAATACTTTTTAACTTCCTTCTCCTATGTGATGACAGGCCCTCTTGTTCCATAAGGTCTATTGTCCTTTTTATGTCCACCCTTGATATTTGAGTAATTGGCAACCTATCCCACTGAGAGGTATAGACTTTAATTAAAGAACGATAATCCTCAATAGAAGAATCTTGTAACTGATTGTCCAAGCCTTTTCCGGTATACATGGCATCGATAAATCCATCTGTGATCTTTTTCCAAATGGTGCCATGACCTTCTTTAATAGTTATCTCTCTAACGAGTTCGTTCTTTAACTTAGTTTCCAGCTTTTTCGCTTCTGGTCTATCTTCTATACCAATTTTCTTTTTCTCAAGTCGTATCTTTTTGTCTGAGCTACTAGCAGTTACTCTAACGCTCCACATCTTTTTCCCAGTAACGCTGTCAACATATTTTTTGATAGGCATTTTCATTCTCCTTTTTTCCTGGAGGACGTTATTTGTCTATCAAGGTCATCTCGTTTAAAATACAACCGTCCTAACCGCTTGTATGGTTCTAATTGTCCTCGCCAAACTTGGTTCCTTATGCCGGCGGGTGTAGTGCCATAATAAATTGCAGCTTCAGAGGTTGTTAGCCACGTCTTACTTGCTATTAAATTCTCAAAGAGCTTCAGCTCCCCGTTTGTATCACCTTTATTTTTTGCTGTCATTTTTTTCTCCTGCACCATCCAGTGCCCATAAGATGTCTCTTTTTGTCTTCCAATCTTGAGCATGGGGAGAGGGAGCCACCATGCCCCAAGATCGCAAGCCTTTTTACGATCAAATTTGACATTTGATTATCAAAGGCCAAAAACACGAAACTTCGAACCAGCGTCGGGGAAAATTATTTTTTTGCTTGGGTTCGTTCTTTATCATGTAGGCATTATAAGTGGTGTGCAGGTCTGAAAGCAACAGTGCTACTAGGACGTAATTTTGAAATTTATTTCCTACAACTTTATGAAAGGTGCTGTTTTTATTAAAAGTTTAGCACGATTTACATCGTCTTTAACTTGGTTCCAGAACGCTCTAGGATCATTTTTGGGATTGTTGTTTTTCTTTTTATAGCGTCTGAGATTACTTAATGCAATCTTACTATAAATGGCGCTATCACTAAAAAGGTGCTCTTCTTTCATTTGCAGATATTCTTTATACACGTCTAAAGTTCTATTAAGGATATGAGCATTTAATGTTTTTCGCTGACGAGGATTTTTATTATATTCTTTATCGTCCTCAAAGTCCCACGATACTTTTATGCCTATCGTCTTGGAATCTGAACTTTTTATCCTTTCATCAGACAAATATGTGCCTAGACTTTTTTGTTTTTTATAAAATTCTTTTTTATACTTAGCGAGCTTGATATCTTTTGCGTTGCATTTTCTCAAATCTAAAACAAGAATTTTAAACGGCGATGGATAATAATGTACATAGGATGAAAGTTGTTCTATTCTTTTACAAATGGCCTCTGAGTGCTCTCTCATACCAAAGTCGACGCTTCCTTCATAAACAATAGGCTTTAATTTGTTTACTAAAAAGAAAACAGCAGGTGGCAGGTTGGGTAATTTAGGATCTGTGGGACTAGAGATACCCCAATACCTACAAAAATAACTTTTGCAATCGTCCAACTTTTCATCTGTTACATTTATATTCTCCAACGTTTCATCAATTATGTTTATATCTCCCTGCTCTCCATATTCTAGCGCAAAACCTTCCGTACCTTCTAAAAATTTCCCTGTTTCGCGTAGGCTTACCCATCTTTTAAAAAAAAGTTCGTAATCTGGATTCTGCCTTAGAAACTTCCAGCGATACATATCTTTGAGTCGATTACTCCATTTGGTTTTACGCTTTTTGCCTTGCGGCTTCTTGCCAGTTTTTTTGCTCATTGTTGACCTCCGTACTAGTGACGATTATTATCCCACGTTAATAAGGTTTATTCCATAGGGTTTGACCTTTTCTTTGCAACTGTCATTGTCCGTGCCAATGGGTGCAACTACGTGGAATGCTTGCCATAGAGGGTACTTATTAAAAACTGTTCAATGGAAAAAAATAATATGCTAAAATATAAAAGAGCATTAGGAGAGAATAAATGAAAGAGTGGATTGCAGTTGTTATAACCTTGGTGGTTTTGGGCACTATAGCTTACTTTGCTTTTAGACCAGAGCCAGAGCCTCCTGTCGTTCTAAATTGGTCTCCTCAGGGCGAATAATATCTACGTAGTACATCAGCGGTTCAAATCTTCACAGTTGATCATCATTCCACAACCGGGCGGAGCTGGCATCTTCCAAATACAAATTCCAATCAACACCATAACCCCCAAGATAATCCAAAACCACTTACTCTTAACACAATCCTTTAGATTAAATTTGGTTGCTCCTGGATCATATTCTGGGTTGCGCAATTCACATTCTGCAAAATCTGCTCCATTTTCCATAGCTTTTAAAAGCTGACGTGGATCAGTATTATATTTATCTTGAATTTGCATCGCAAGATCAGCAATAGCGTTTACACTAAGATTTTCTCTACCTATTATATGTTCCGCATCAAACATACGAGCACTGACAAAATCTATAACCTCTTTGTCGTACTTCCTCAATTTTTTCGCAATTAAGAGCTGTAATTCTTCTGGCTTTAAATTAATATGATACAACTTATGTTGTACTATGTTAAATGTCTTTGTTAATTTTTCTACTGCTCGCTTAATTTGTTCATTGTAAGACGATATAAAAGCTTCCTTTGTTAGCTTATTAATGTTTCCCATTTGTCCCCCTCCTGTATCTCATCTTATCTTTGCTCTCTTTTGAAATTATCCAACCGACTATGCTGTTTGTCAAACACTGGACGTACTCTTACTCTGTTTTGGTCTGTAGAGTGCAATAAGAGCAGCGAGAAAAACAATTACACTAGAAATAATTTTTAATATACCAACGCCGGCACCCAAAAATATTCCTTCAAGTGCAACGCCCCATGGAGCTCTAAGCAGAGTAAACACTGTCGCTTTTTGTGTGCTATATATTTTGTAGAGTTGAAAGAATGCATATTGAGACGCCGCAGCAGCAATCGCTACAGCTATGATACCCAAGCTGTTTATGTTAGCAATAGGAGGCATACTTTTAGTAACAGTGAGCCATACCAACATAACTACTCCAAGCATAAAAAAACCACTTCCTACTGCTCCACGCCTGGACACTTTGCTTTTCATAAGCGACCTAGCCGCAACTCCAGTAACGCCTTGTATTAATCCTCCTAATAACGCCCAAATATTAGCTTCTATATGACCGCTAAAACCTAACATGGTTCCACCCACTGCGACTAACATTGCAACTATTTCGTTCCATGAAGGGTGCTCTTTTAGTATTAACCTTCCAATCCATGCCCCAGCGAGTGCACCAGCTATTGATGCAATAAGCATCGTACTTGTGGGTGCCTGATCCTGAGCCATAAACAAAAATATTTGTGTTATTCCATACAGAAAACCTCTTAAACTGTTTCTCCAGTCTGTAAAAGCAAGAGTTGTTAGTTTAGGCCATAAAACTATGTGTACTATAAAAAGAATAAAAGAAGCTATGCAGGTAACATCTGCTCCTCCTTTTACACCGGTGAGCTTTGCTATAAGGTAAGAACCCGCAATTATTCCGCCGTAGGACAGACCAAACAAGGCATTCAACATTAAATGTCATCCTCTATATCTGTATCTACATCGATGGGGTCTATGTCGTTTAGGGCAGCAAGATTTTGTTTTGTTATAGCAAACAAGTATATGACTTTTTCGTCAGGAAACGAATTCATTATTAGATTCATGGACTCCAAATTCACTTCCTGAAATTTAAGAGCACCTTCAAAATAGTCCATTGTTATTTTCGCTAATTTAGATAAAAGAATTTTATTCCCATCCTCAATTAAAGGCTTAAAAGTTGGTTTTTTCGTTAATGAATCCATGCGTGCCGCTAAATTAGCTGGAGCACCAATAACGGTTGCTTCTCTATGGTGTGACGAAGCCATGTTTCCTACTAGAGCAGGCCCATATGTAACACTAAAGAACCTTTCTGGCTTATCTCTACCCAAATCTTTTATTCGTTGTTTTTCAACTAAGCAACCGATAACAGCATCTTTGAAAGCTCTTAAGATAGCTTCCTTAGGAGCATCCGGGTGTACGCCCTCAGTAGAGTAGTATGCAAAAATAGCATCGCCAATTTGTTTTGCAATACCCCCGTTAGCTTCGACCATATCAATTAATTTTATAGAAGAAGGAATAAGTTCTTTCTCGACAAATTCCATATCTGTACTTCGTCGGCTAAAGTCTCTAATATCTGAAAACAATACAGCTACATCACTTTGGTGTCTTCTCATAATATCGTCAACAGCTATGGAAAGTGGTTTATCTTTTTGAGTCTGTTCCTCTATTTTTTTGACGAGTACGGGTGGAACAAACTTTTTAACTTCTGTGTGAAGTTGAACTTGTAGTTCCACGTTTGCTTGCACAGCATCATCATGTAAGAACTGGTTAACTTTGGACTTAATCCAAATTTTCTTCATAGAGTAACCAATTATTATTAGCCAAACAGCAAACATTGTATCTGTTAGTAGTATTTTTACACTGGTATATCCCGACCATAGGGGACTGGACAGCGCAACAATAATGAATAGCCATAGAACAGGAGTTATTAATCCCCTCGCGACCAGTAGTAAAACGAATGCGGATACCATAACTACCCACTTACTTTGTACTACATACCCTGGCACAAAAGACATAGACCAAGATATAGCTAAAGATGCCAATAAGGCCACGACATAAAGATTAACTATTATTACGGCGGCTCTTCTACGAAAAAGATAAGAGATTATTCCTAAAAATAAAATTGCGAAGGCTAACCCGAATCTAAATGTAGCCCATAGCCTAATATTTGGTTTGTTGTAATCGACCAAAAAAAACATAGCGACATATGCTGATGGCAAAAGGATAAAAAGTATTAGTCCCATCGTCTTCACCCAACGATGTTCTTCCTGGGCGACTCTCTTTTTTACATCCTTAGGAACCAGAATAAGTAAATCCCATAGGTTAATACAAAATAAAAAAAACTTATTTATCATAATAATTATTTGTAGTTTAGTACAGCTCCTATAAATTTATAGAAATTCACTCTAATTTGATCTACAGGAGTTACGTCTATCAAATTATTTACCAAAAGAAACTCGTATGCTGCTCTATACATGTTATTCCAGATTTTAATTCCAACACCTTTACCTTTAACGACCTCGTATATGTCCATTATTATAACTTCATGTTCCAAATTTTTTAGAGCAGCATTTTTATAAATTATACCCGTACGCTTAAAGCCACATTTACTATAATAAGCCAAAAGGTCTTTCTCTGCTGTAGAGAACCAATAGCGTCTATAACTAGCAACCATTTTTTGTGCCAGATAAGCAATAGTGCTTAATGTTATGTCGGCACTTCTAAAACTTTTATCTACACAAAATCGCCATGAACTCCCAGTCTCTGTGATTTTAGGAAAGTTGGAGGGATATTTAAAATCGTCCTTTGTTAGCACGTCGTCTTCGCTGTTTGGTATAACATAAGAAATACAAGCAACAATTTTGCCTTTGTGCTTTGCAACCAAAATATTGGATTTGGAATCTATATCTAAAGCCATTTCCTCTGGAGGTGTCCCCTTTGGCACCTTTCCAACACTCATATAAGACCTTAGCCTTAAGTCTAATACTTCTCTATAGTCTTCTTCGGTTTTCACATAACTAAAGTCCAGCCACTTGGAAACGCTTTTTATTCCAAATCCCTCACTGTTTAGATTCTTTACTGTAATATCTTTAGCAAAATTTAACAGATATTCTCCCAGACTTTTTAGGAGAATAGGGTCGGTTTTTATAAACTCAGCCCCCATTACCATAAATTCTTTTTCCTTGTAAAAAGTTGTATTTATATATTTTATTTTTATATCGACATTAATACTCCCCACATAAGGAATACTTAGTTTACATTCTAGCTTTTGCCCTATGCCTAAGAATTTATTTCTCATGCTCGTTATAAGCTTTAAGCCACCACTTGATATGTCTTCTACTCTAAATAGGATATAGTCGTTATATCTAATAGGGTTTGAAGCCATGCCTGTTGGCAAAAAATCATCACTGCAACTCCAACGCCGGTGAGCTCTCTTTTCTGTACCAGAATATACATCTCCTTTCTTATCTCTTACAAAAGTTCTGACACCTGCAATGTTGATGCCGTCGATAGCATAGGCCCCATTAACGACCAAACCATCAAACAGCGTTTCATCACCTGCTAGGTTTATTCTTAAAGAGATCTTATTTCCTTGCGCTAATTTAAGACTGGGATTATTTATGAATTCAACACCAAAAGGTGAATATGTATGCAACACTATCGGCTTCCACTCTGTATTAGAAATGTCACATGTTTTTATTTTGGCCGTTATAGCTTCACGTCCCCTGATTACCTCTCCATGGAATGGACTATGAATAAGTTCACTTTCCTTGTTAATTAAAGATCCGAGACGTTTTACCATACCACCCCCACACATAGCGATTAAACATCACTATATTATTGTACCATGGAGAAAAATTTAACTTTAAGAATAATTAACCAGAATAACGTTGCAAGTCAAAAAACTGACAAGGTTCTGTTTGGCTTTGACAAGGGATACCTAGAGACGGATAATTTGATGGGTCTATAAATGGAGCACCATTATAGAGACGTTGAGCAAGGTATGTTTTGTTGCCCCAATATTGTGTTATACTATGGACGCAATAGAATTAGGAGCGGTGAAATAGGTAGCTCAGGTGGGTGGATATGAAGGACAATAGTAATTTATATTTTTACCTTAGCTTATTATGTTTATTCGCTCTGGCTATATTATATGCTATTGCAACGTGCAGGGGACCATTGCAAACGTGCTTCTTCTAACTGTATGCCACAAGATAATGCTAACGTTAAATGCGACACCCTTGTTGATAAAAAAACAACCAAACGTCGTTTGACAGGAAAGATAATCGCCATACAATAATTAAAATGATGATAAAAAATCCTACTGGTCAGCCTTTCAAGCGTATACAATGCCCCGATGATTTTCTTCCTACCGGAATAATAAATTCAAAGAATCGTACCACAGGTGAAGAAACTTGTGTCTCTTATACAGCACATAATCTCTCCGTAACTAATATGATTCTTTCATCAGAACGAAAGGCCGACAGCAAGTTAGAATCTATATTGCCCCTTCGTGGTACTTTAAAATTACCTTTTGTAGGCACGTTTCCAGTCGAGTTTGAACCTAAAATAATCGATACAGGAGTAGTTGGTGGAACAGTAGGTAATGAAGAACGATTAATAATGGAAGTACGCTTTGTAAGACCTTCTACTTTAACGCGAGCATTAACAAAATATTTTGTTAATGTCTCTGAAAATGTAAATGAACAGGAACTTAAATCTGCCGGATTTAATGTTGACGACAAACAAACACAATGTGTTTTTTTACGTACAGATGAACAAATTAAAGTAATGAGTAAGGATAAAATTATTGCTGAGATAAAAATTAGTTTCAATAGTGATACTTTAAGAGTCCATTATCTGAAAATGGAGAAAGGATTTGATGTGCGAGATGTAATTATGGATATAACAGCATATTTTATTAAGGCCGCTATCAAAGCTAAAAAAAGATACGTGTCTTTGCCTTCTCCTCCTGATATTCGTTTAGGAGAAGTTGATATATATGCTTCTGCTTTAGGTCGAATAGTGGATTTTAAGAGCTGGAAGAAATTATTCTCTCAATGGACAAACTACGTTTTAACTGAAAAGCTAATTAAGCCAACAATTACAGACAAGCTCCGACTTTTTGCATATAAAGCAATCTCCTTTTAGATAGTGAATTTAACACGGTAGATGTTGCGACAGAGGCTATAAAATATTTTATACCTTTCACAGTTGCATCCCTTTTATTGCCTCGTATGCTACCGCTATACCTAGTTCTCCAGCTTTAGTTAAATCCTCTGCAGCCTCTTTTTTTCTACCTAATTCAGTTTTAGCTAAACCTCTTACAAAGTATGCTTCTGCATAGAGTTCATACTCATGGCTAGCGATAGTTTTATTTGTATCTTCTACGGCTCCGACGTAGTCACCGAGCGAACCTTTATTACGTCCTCTGCCTAAATATGCAATTGCTAGGAATTCTTTATCAAGACTATAATTGGGATCTGCACTCTCTATAGCCTTGGTATAGTTCTCAATAGCTCCGGCGTAGTCCTCTAGTGCTTCTTTCGCAAAAGCTCTATTGTTATATGCATCCTTATATCTTGGATCAATTTCTAACGCTGTAGTGTAATCTTCAATAGCACCTGTATAGTCCTCTAACTCATGCTTTGCCAGTCCTCTGTCGCTGTATGCCTCTTTATATTTAGGATCAAGCTCTATGGTCTTAGTGTAATCTTCGACGGCCCCGGCGTAATCAAACTGTTTGTGTTTAGCTTTGCCTCTGTAGTAGTACGCATGTTTCTCTTCAGGATCAAGGGTTATTGCTTTGCTGTAATCTTCAACGGCTCCTGCATAATCTTCTACCATGCTATATTTATGATGACCTCTACAAATGTATGGCAATATATATTCAGGACTTAATTCTATAGTCATATTAAGATCATCGATAAATTCACTACCCATACCTCTAGTATGTCTAACTTTAGCTTTATATCGATCAAAGTATGCTTGGGCATCTTTAGGGTTAGCCTCTATCGCTTTGCTATAGTCCGCTATAGCTCCAACATGGTCTTTTGATCTCGTTTTGGCATAGGCTCTATGAAAGTATGCCTGTACGTCGTTAAGATTACAAATTATTGCCTTGTTACAAGCCACTAAAGCATCATCTATAATTTTAGGATTAATATTTTCTGTCTTAGTATAATCTTCAAAAGAACCTGGATAATCGGTAGATTCAAATTTAGCAATACTTCTGTTGTAATAAGCTTCTGCATAGCCGGGATTAAGCTCTATGGCCCCCGTATAGTATTCAATAGCGCCTTTGTAGTCTCTTAATTTATCTTTAGCCAAACCACTTTTGTTGTATGACTTAGCCTCTTCGTGGTTAATCTCTATTTTTTCCATACTGCTACTCCTTTATTTAATGTTATATATTTATAATTGAGAGATATAGACGTAATTTATACTTCGTTTGTCATTTACCTACACTTCATTGCCATTGCAACAGCCTCTGAATCCGATAGGTTAAGCATTGGTTGTCCTGTTCTACTAAAATCTACATGGCTTAACATTCCTTCTGCAAGACAATTGCAATACTCAACTGAAAAAGATCCATTACTCATACACTCTGTTTTAGTCTGATTGTAAAAATCAATTTCTTGCTGTGATTTTTGATGTGTACACCCACAAAATAAAATACTTGCAAATAATAATACAAACAGACTCAGTCTCATTTATCTTCTCCTAGTTAGTTTTTTATAGTTAGCCTCTCAAGAGAGACTTTATAATACCCATCGATGATTTTCTCTTTTGTGAATAGTTCTTCAATGTTTAGAGGTTTCTGAACTTCGTCGTTGATACCATAAAATAAATAACTAACAGAAACGCCAAAGAGTTTTGCGGCTCTTTTTATTGCGAATAGATCTGTTGGGATAGAGCCGGCAAGCCAAGAATCAACCGTTGATGAAGCGACATCAATTAACCGTGAGAATTCTCGCTGACTGATTCCTCTTTCTTGCAGAAGCTCACGTAGTATTTCTTTAAATGGTAGTTCTTCTTTGGTTTTGCTTTTTATTTTGTTTCTTTTCATCACTCTATTATATTATTGGATACCTCTTTGCTTGAACAAATCCGAAACTTCGGGCAGGTTCAGATTCCAACATCTTCATGCTTTCAAAATAACCATAGGATTTAGTCATTGTCTAATTATTGAGCACTAGAATCGTGCTTGATACTATGCGCAGTGCTCAACATATCGGATTTATAATCTACGAGCTCGTAAACAGTTATAATGCGGCCATGAGTTTAAAATTAACCGTCCATAATGGGGCTGATGAGATAGGTGGCTCCTGTATCGAATTGCTTGCAGATAACACCAAAATAGTTTTAGATGCGGGAAGACCTCTGGCTAAAGATGGTATTCCTGCAAAACTAAACAAAATAAAACCTAATGCTATTGTTATAAGCCATCCACATATGGATCATTATGGACTAATTGAAAATGACAAGTCCGACGCTGAAATCTATATTGGTGAAACAGGGCTTAACCTAATTAACGCTGCTAGACTCTTTTGTAAGAAAACAAAAATCAGAGGTAATTTTAAGTTTTTTGAAAGAAGTAAAGTTTTTCATATTGGACCTTTTAAAATAACGCCATATTTAATGGACCATTCTGCCGTCGATGCTTATTCTTTCCTTATTGAAACAAAATACGGCAATGTCTTTTATAGTGGAGATTTTAGAGGACACGGGCGAAAGAAGGTATTGTTAGATATACTGGAAAAAGACCCTCCTAAAAACATTGATTTCCTTTTTATGGAAGGGACAATGCTTGGTAGACCTACTAATGAAGATGTTCCAACAGAAGATGAAGTTAAAGATAAAATTACAGGGATATTGGAAAAGCAAAAGAACTGTTCCTTTTTGTTTTCCTCGTCTCAAAACATAGACAGAATTGTTTCTGCGTACGACGCGTGCTTAATTACAGGCAAAATATTTGTTATTGATACATATACAGCTTGGATTTTAGAAAACATAAAGAAGATTTCAAGTAGGGTTCCAACAATAGATTGGGATTTTGTTCGAGTTCTTTTCTTCAAACAACACTGTGACGCCTTATTTTCTGGACCGTTTCCAAAGAGCTTCATTAGCAGAACTATAAAAAAGAGAATACAGCCTCAAGAGATTAAAGAGAATCCAGACAAGTATTTGGTTCAATTATCTACTGGTCTTACTAAATTCGTATATGGTTTTAAATCTGATACAAACAAACCCAATATGATCTATTCACAATGGTTAGGTTATCTTGAAGGGGACGAATATAAGAAGCAATATGGAGGTATTAGGAAGCTTATTGATGAGGGTGTTGTTAACTTCTATTACGCTCATACAAGTGGACACGCAACAGTTACTGATCTTAAGAGGCTTGTAGATGCAATAAAGCCTAAACATCTTGTTCCTATACACACAGAGTGCCCTGATGCTTACAGCGATATCTTTAAAAATGTTCTTAAAATAAAAAATAATGATTCTGTCATCATTGGAGCGTAGATTCATGGATATCAATATTTATGACGTTGTTAGCCGTGACTTAATACATGGAATAATGCATCCCTTTTTAACACTGGTAAGAGATGACCAGACTCTTGATTTAGAATTTAGAAAGGGTGGCTTTGATATATTCTATAGAGGAGAAGTTCTTGTTCAGCTTAGGAGGGGAAATACTTCAGATAAGTATAGTGCCGAATTTACCAGCATTATAAATTTCAAAGAAAAACAAACTGAAGAAATAATAAACGATGATGCTGCAAAGGCATGGTGCGACCTATATACATACCCACTAAAAAAATATTGGGACAGGAAACTAGGTGAACACAATAAAACAGAGAGAGAATATCAGCAACTTATTGTACGTGAAAACAACTATTCTCCAATATCAATTTCTACAGATTATTTTATTACCAATATGGAAGACTCAAACAACGACGAAGTATCACAAAGATTTGATTTGGTTGGTATAAAATGGGAATCAACTTCTCAGGCAAGAAAAGGTACTAAGTCAGATTTGTATTACCCCAAATTGGTTGTTATTGAGGTAAAATACGGTGACAAAGCTATTGGTAGTCTTAATTATGATAACAAAGGTAAACAAGCAGATTTATTTAAACATCTTGATGATGTAAACAAATTTTTCTCTAACAGCGATGTACTTAAAAAATACAAAGAGGAAACACTAAATCTTTTTAAGGCAAAAAGAAATGCTGGCCTTATTCCTGACATCACAGAAAACCATCAAAAGATTGATAAGCTTTCTGATGATCTGCCTGAATATATTATTGCAATAATTAACCACGATCCTGATGCTAGTGCTTTAAAAGAGATTATTAGCGAATGTAATTTCCTTCAATACAAAACTTTTGCACCGTATTTTGCTTATGCAAGTAATTTGGGATACGGGCTATACGCAAAAAGGATGCTATCTCCGTCGGATGTATTGATTAATCTCAAGAAGGATTTTTTATGTTAAATTTAATCCGTAAAAACATTTTAGGGTTTCTACTTATTTTACCACTTGTTTTTGCTGGTTGCCTTGGTGGGGTTGGAAATAACACAAATACAAACAATAACCAGGCTCCTGTTAACAATAACGTCGCCCCAATACTTAACAATTTGGTTATTTCTGATTCCGATTCATCTTCAATAACACTACAGCATCCTACTTTTTCCACCGTTGGTGATCCTGCACCAACAATAAATGCCTATATTGGTATTAATGGAGTGATTACTGCAAGTGGCTCTACTGTGGGTGATTCTATTACAGGGCCTATTGATGTATCGTCTGGTGATTATTCGTTTACAGATCTTATCGGTGATACAAATTATAAAATAATAGTGGTTGCAGAAAATACTCAAGGATATTCGGTTAAACAGATAATACAGAGTACAGCTAGTGCTGCGCCAATTTTAAATAACTTGTTTCTTTCTGGTTCTGATTCGTCTTCAATTACGTTACAGTGGCCAACTTTTTCAACAGCAGGTAATCCCGCACCTACGGTAAACGCCTACATCGGTGTGAACGGCACAATTACTGTAAGTGGTTCTACTGTAAGTAATTCTATTACAGGTCCCGTTGATGTATCATCAGGTGATTACCAATTCACTGGTCTTAATTCCGATACAGATTATAAAATTATAGTAGTAGCTGAAAATTATGTAGGTTACTCCGTGCAGCAGATAGTACAGACAACAGCAGATAGTGCACCAGTCTTAAACAACTTAGTTATTTCTAGTTCCAATTCATCATCAATTACTCTCCAACATCCAACGTTCTCGATAATCAGTAATCCAGCACCTACTGTGCAGGCTTACATCGGTGTTAGCGGCACAATTTCTGTAAGCGGCTCTACAGTGAGTAATTCTATTCAAGGACCTATTGATGTATCGTCTGCCGATCATCAGTTTACAGGTCTTAACTCTAATACAAGTTATGAAATAATAGTGGTTGCAATAAATAACCAAGGCTACTCCGTGCAGCAGGTAATTCAAAGTACAGCAAATATTGTTCCAATCTTAAACAACTTGGTTATTTCCAATCATGCTTTATCTTCGATTACGTTACAACAACCGACATTTTCAGTAGCTGGTAATCCGGCACCTACGGTACAGGCTTATGTTGGTCTTGAGGGGTCAATTACCACGAGTGGTTCTAGTGTCACTGGTTCACTTCAAGGACCTGTTGATGTGTCGTTAGGGAATTACTCATTTACGGGTCTTAGCCCTAACACAAATTATGAAATAATAGTGATTGCTGAAAACTCTCAAGGATACTCTGTGCGGCAGATTATTCAAAGCACGCTAAGTGGTAGTAGCGTAGCCACTGTAAGGTCTTCTGCTTATAAGGTCAGTGCCGTTATTAGTGGTGCAGGAATTATCACTAATGTAGCAGCTGGAACCAGTAAAGCAACGTTCGAAGGAAATCTAGCTAAGGGAGAGAGCAATCAAGTATGGGATGATTCACATATCTCTGCAACGGTAACAACAGGCGACTACCTTGTAGTAACGGCACAAAACGGAATAACAACTGTGACCTATACAGTAACGATAGGCGTTCTGCCAACATACAACATTGGGGACCCCGGTCCTGCAACTGGAAAAATATTTTATGACCAAGGCAATTATACTGGTGGATGGAGATATTTGGAGGTACCGACAAGCGATCAGAGTACAGGGATACAATGGTACAATGGAAGCTATATTGCAGCAGGTGGAATTCAGAATATGATAGGCTTAGGGCAAGCAAATACCACTGCTATTGTTGCAAGTCAGGGAGCTGGAAGCTACGCCGCAAAGTTATGTGACGCCCTAGTATTGGGTGGCAAAAGTGACTGGTTCTTGCCATCGTCAGGAGAACTCTACCAACTTTACATCAACAAGAATGCAGCAGCCGAGTTTATGTATCAGAACTATTGGAGTTCCACTGAGTACGATGCGAGCAAAGCATATGGTCGGAGTTTCTACAGTGGTACAGTCATCTGGCCCGACAAGAACGTAGCTTGCTATGTTCGCTGTGTCAGAGCTTTTTAACAATTAATAAGTAACAATTGGATGTTTGTACAGCGAATTAAGAGGCCAAAGAACAATAGACTCAAGCAACACTACACTGAAAACATTAAATCAAACCTACTTTGTACTGTGCGCAAGTTTTATTTTGCCCTTTTATTACAAAAGAAAAATACTCGGTATTATTTTGCAGTATTAATAAAAGACTTTTATTTCAATTTATGTTTTTAATATGATGTAACTGTAAACTATTCTCAATGCGATTTAACATTTTGAAAACTATTTGTGGTGAGGGATAGTGTAGAAGATGTTTGTACTGTGCTAGTCCCTGTCTAATATTCATCAGCAAGCATTATTGTTAAAACTCTGAACGCTGTATCTGCCTTACCCTCTTCAAAAGAGAACCCATATTTACAGTTAGAATTTTCATAGTAGTCTATTTTCCAGAAGTAATCCTCGCCGTTGATAGTGATTTTACCGAAGTCATGCTCTTGATAAGGATCGTTATCCTCAGTAAATTTGTCAAAAGACTTCACCGCTTGAATAACTTTATCCAAATTATCATCGTTTTGGACGCCAGAGGTTAGCATTACCTTGCCTCCAATGAAGGTTTTTCTAAAAGCATCATTTTTATATTGTATGGTGTCTTTAGTTTCCATCTTGAACCTTCCTCTGTTCCTTAGCGCTGTAGTTTGCAATAAACGATACATCTGTTGCTAAGATCTCATAGCTTGATTTTGTATCGTTCTTGTTAGCCATGTTTCTGATTTTGCCTTCTACAAGGACCATAGAGCCTTTTCTCAGCATCTTTTCGCATGCATCGGCAGTTTTTCCATACGTCGTTATTTTATGGTTGTCCGTGCGTTTGATCTTCTCTCCATCTGCACTTTTTATGAACTCGTTAGTTGCTATATGGAAAACAGTTAATTTTTTCCCTTTAGCTGTTGCTCCCGGCGTTGGGTCTTCATTAAGATGTCCCATTAAAACCACTCTGTTCATTCCATTCATGTGTCTGCCTCCTTTTAAAGCCTAATTCCAACCAATTGACCTTTTTATTGCTCTATATGCATTCGTTCCTGGCTCCGCCTCTGTTAAACTCAACTCATCTAACATCTTCCCTGCTCTGAAGTTTTGATACCCTGCAAAACCAATTCCTTCTTCTATGTATTTGTGATAAAATTCTAGCTGAGGGAACAGCCCTGAAATCTTACACAGTCCCTCGCAAATTGGAGACCACGCTGTTTGATAGTCAACCTCAACCATTGAGAGACCGTTTTTGTAATCCTTTCTGGACATAATTGCGCATTCACACAAGTCCCATTTGGAACCCCAGTTGGCAATGCGCCAATAATAGCTTTCTCCATCAAGTAATTCTTTTGGTATTGGAACCAACTTGGCAAGTGACACCGGCGAATCCTTGTCCTCTCCTTCTCCTCTTGCTTTACTCAAAAACCTATCAACTTCTTCCCTTTTTCCTTTAACAACCATTCTGTTTTCGCACCAATTTGGCATAAACATTCTCTCCTTTTATTGGCTATCCATAATTTTAATAACGTCGCTCTTAAATCCTCCAATACCTAAATGTGTGTATATCTCTTGGGTCTTGTCGTTCTCATGGCCAGCTAGGAGCGCACGCTTTTCTTTATCAAGTCCAAGCGTTGCAAGTTTTGTATTCCAAATATGACGTAAAGTATGGGGCGTTAAGTTTTTATCAATGCCTGATAGCTTCTTATACTTCTTGCAGATCTGCTCAACTCTCCTCGTAGTAAATCTTGTATGCCTTGTTGATTCAAATAAATACCGATTTTGCCTACCCTGAAGGTATAGCTCTAGTTTTTCTTTCAGCTTATTGCCAACGATAGCGATTCTGTCTTTTTTCCCTTTACCTTCATGTACAAAAAACTGGTTGTTGCTTAGATCCAAGCGCTTGATCTCCAGAGAACATAGCTCGCTAACTCTGAGGCCAGTACCAATCAAAGTGTCAAATATAAGTCGGTGAATAGGGTTTTTTATGGCCCCAAAGAATATTGCCAGTTCTTCTTCACTTGGGAGTTCTATGAGCCTTTTGGCTTTGTTACCTACATCAATGTTGCATTTGGCTCTTACAGTCTTAAAAATATATTTCAGTTGATGGTAATTTAATTTCTGCTTATTTACTTCACGCACCAAAAATCTAATGATGGGCTGAAGAGGGAATTTCGCTTCTTGCTTTTGGAGAACGAAATCATCAAGATTTACGACGTTATTTTCTTCACTTTTCATTTCTAATGCCGTTTTCATTCGCTCTCTCGTATATTCTGCGAAATGTTTCTTGCGCTCATAGTATCCCTAATATTTCTATTTGCTTTTTGGCTGAATGAAGAAGATCTCTAGGGAGTCCTTTAGCTGTTCCGTCAACAGTCAGGGTTTTAGCGTCAGAGGTAAAATACATAGTCTTTAGAACATCAATGCCAATTTGCCTGTGTGTATCTGATATTTCAAGTGTCTTTATTATTGTTTCAGCGACTTTATCAAAGGTCGTTATTCTTACATTATCAGGCAATACTCCGATACCAGGTATTGTAACTATCCCTTTATCGTCCACTCTTAAAGCCCTCGAGTAATGAAGGTTTGCAAATGTACAAATTGAAATAAAATAGACTTCATCAAAAACTACCTCTTGGTTATTATGAATAAGTTTGGTGGCTTGCAGGCTCTTGCAAAGCTCCAACTCATGCAACAATTGTCCTGTATCGATGTCAGATAGATTTTTGACTTCAAATAGAAGCAAAATTATCCCTTTTGATGTCGATCGTTGAGAAACTGCGATGTCGAAATGACCGTTTCCGAAGGCTAATCCAAAGGCTAATGGCCCATCAGAATTTTTAATATTGCCCGATTTATAGTTTTGCCCACCTTCGCAAACACGGGTTTTTGCTTGTCTACCTCCACGAACAAGGTCTTTTGGTTTTAAAAAATAAGTGGTCTCTACTTCTGTATCTGGTTGAACAATCTTTTTCTGGAATACATCTTCAGTAAACAGCCTCAATGCATCCTGCTTACTAAAAATGTATTTATTAAAGAAGTAGCCAGCAAAGAGTTTCGCAATTAATGATGATTCTGATCTATTCATTGTGAACAACCCTCGATGCTTCAAGTTCTCCTGTATCTCCATTAGCTTTATCCCCCTCAACTTTATATTTACAATAACCGGCGTAATCACAATACTTGCATCTCGTTTCCTCTGGCTGTGGAGTAAACTCATTGCGGATGATTTTTTTAGTAACAGAATTCATTTTTTCAATAGTTTCTTCTCTTTGTTGCTTGCCAAAATTAAATGTAACTATTTTCTGAGGACCAAATACGATAAACCCAATTTGTTTTACAGGCTGTTTCAGAACAATTTCATGTACTGTGGCATATAGAGCAATTTGATTCTGGTTTAGCTTCTCTGGCGACCAACTCCATTTTGCATCCCATATTACCGCTCCATCCTTTTCAAAAACTACAATATCCGCTGCACCTCTAAATGACCACGTTTCTGTTATCGGGGCAGGGTTGTTAAAGGTGCTACCGTATGTTTCTTCCACAGAGATGCTTTTTCCTCGTAGTCGAAGGCGATTCAGTAGTTCTATGTAGCGTTCTAAAAGTTCTGTTGTTTTATCCAGAAAGAAAGATTGTTTTTCTACAGCGATGGAGTTTTTATTGATTGCCTTTAAGATAAGTATTTGAGAAGTTTGTGGCCAGTTTGTGTGATCTTTTGATACAAGCCAATAGACTCCAAGTTCATGGACTATTTTGCTGATGGTAAGTTTAGTTGTATCTCGCTGTTCTGGCTTCAAATATTTTTTATAATGTAATTCATAGGCATAGGGGCAAAAATCGAATAGGTATAATCCACTAGCAGATAGTGCTACAGCGTTGATAATGCACCTTCATCTAAAGTACCTTCAAAATCTTGCACAGGTTCTTGTATAATAACTTCCTTTGCTGCAAACTTGATGTATGGTTGTGAAATTGTTATTATTTCTGCTCTTGTTATAAGATCCTTAGCGGCGACTTCATTTTGTTCGCTTGTAACTGTTGCCATAAAAGACCTTAGTGCCTGATAATTGCCCTTGTACTCTGTCTTTATACGAAAGAGCTTTAAAAAATTGTTACCAAGTAGCTCTTGTATCTGTGGAATCATTTTTGGTGCATAGGATTTATCTTCTTTAAACATTACTACAGCCTGAACCATTTCTGATTCCAGCTTTACCGTCTTTCTACGATATGGATTAGAATCTTCAGCGATTTGCAGCAACCTGCCTTTAATATCTCCTAATCGACTGTACAGCTTCCTTACCTGACTGCTGAGGAATAACCCCTCTTCGAGTAGCGATGCTAACTCCATCTCGTTCTGCTGTTGAGTTAGGCTTAGCTCGGCATTTTCCATCGCTACACCTCCTATAATTTTAAAAATAAATAACATAGGATTTAGTAAGCTACAAGTTATTGACAGGGTTACAGCGACTATAATTATATGATAAAAGCACTTGTGTTTTGGCTGATATAAAGATAGAATATTAAAGTTCGTAGTAAGACGCTTTGTAATTTTGTGTGCTATTTGGAAAAGTTAAAGACGGTAAGAACTAACAATTAAAATGGAGCATTTATGAAGTTTGAATTTGATCCAGACCAAATTTTCCCAGTATTTGGTGAGCCTATAGAAGGTATCATCCAAAATTACTACGAAAAGCTCGGCCTTTTATTTACTCATTTGGAAATTGAAGCTTCTGCCATAACAGATATAACCTCAATGAAGCCAATTGGAGAAAGAATTCTTATAGATCTTATTGCCTCTCCAACACCTTCTATATATGAGAGTAAAGAGCTTATAAAAACAGGGACTAGCAACATAAAGGTTAATATTAGTAAAATTAAAAAAAGAATAACAAAAACCAATAATGTTTTTAACTTTATTACCGAGTCACTACCAGATGGATATAATTCAGAAATTTTCAAACGAGAATGGCATAAAGGAAACTATATTTATCCAGCAAGAGATGGGGTCTCTTTTTTTGTTGACTCTAGACAACATTGTCCATCTTGGATTTTTATTGGAGCAAGCAAACAATTCACAGAAGGTTTATTAAAAGAACAATCTACGTCTAAAAATTCAACAGGACAAGAAATTGATAGCTATATTGAATACGATCTCGGACTAAGGAGCTATAATAGCGTCGGCCTGAATAATTTTGTTGCAATCCGCTTTATTCAAAACTATGTTTTTATAGAAGAAAACAGAATCATAACTGATTCTGAAGGTAAGGAAAAACTCTACATACAACTCTCGTCCGAAGCTCCTTTAGCTTTTGCTATGTTCCAATCAAATAGACCTTATTTAAATTATAAAATTATGAATTCTATATCCGAAATTATAGGGCAAGGAGAAATTGAATTAGAACCTAAAAAAATAAAATCAGGGATATATCTTCCATTATTACCTGATAAAAAAAATGAACAAATATCTAAAGCAGAAATACAACTTCATATGGGCGGTATGCTAGTGGATTGGTCGAATGGAACCTATCTGAGAAAAATAAATTTCAATATTAAAATAGAGGGAAAATAATGTTTATCATTCCTAATAGGAGTGCATCCATTAGTGTTGCCTGTTGTCACATAGACTTTCGTTTAGAAAACTTAATAGCAATTGAAGACAAGGAATATGTAGAGAAAATCAACAAAATTGATAAAATCATTAAAAATTGCCCAAAGAAGCCAGATCTTGTTGTATTCCCAGAAGGTTCATACACTAAATTTTTAGAGGACGTAGCCATTGCATGGGCTTTCGATGGTGTTACCACTATTTGTGGAACCTTTTTGGATAAAGACCAGATAATAAAGGCCCCAATAATTGCTCCAAACGGAATGAGATTTCTCGTAGAAAAGGAAAGCCCCTCTCCTTATGACTATAGCCTATCAAGGCAACTCGTTAGGAAAGGTGCTCCTCCGCTGGGGCCGATAACAGTTACAATAAAAGATAATCATGGAGATCCAATTGATGTAAATATTGCTGTTCTTATCTGTTATGATTATCGTAATCACTTTCATGAATTCCAAAATATTAACGACGTCCAACTTGTTGTTGTCCCAATGTTTGATAAAGATTTCCGAGATGTACAATCAATTGCTAAAGGTACAGCTTTCAGCGCGTATCAAAGAACATTTCTTGTAAATAAAGCGGTGTTAAACACCTTAAGATCTGATTACTATAAGCCATCATTTTTTATGAGAATTATTAACAAAATAAGGATAGTTAGACTTGAATCAAGTTGCCATGGACAGATTAACGGCAGTCAAGCAAAACGTTTAAAAAAACTATTTTCGATAAAAGCAGATGTAAAAAATAAAACTATTTGGAAACAAAAAAAAGAGTGTATTGTTTTAGCTTCATATGAAATATTACACCCTCTTCAACCAGGGCCTAATAATGTTTATGATACACAGCCAACATATGACAGATTTGAGCTTTTCAAAATTTAATGCAATAGGTTATTGTTTTTTTGCTAATAGAAATGTTTGAGCTGCTTTCTCTACAAGTTGTTCTACCTCAGCATCTTTTGCAATTGGCAGGTAATCTACAAAGTCATATTTGTATGGCATTTCACTAGCTGGAAGGTACTGACCTGTTATACCTTCAGAATGCGTTATAAATAGACCTGAGAGTGGCGCATACTTCGGCTTTGCTTTTTTACAGTCTTTAGCCAAAATAAAGCCTACAGGCTGACTTGATGTATAAACCGTACCTTTCTTCTTGAAGACCTTGTTGATGTACAACGTTGCTGCAACAGTAGCAATAAAATTCAATGTGAAAGCATCACAGTTAAAGCGAAACTTATGGGTTACAATCTGTGGTACGAACTTATCGTCGTGGAACTCAAAAATAATTCTAAATTCACTTACAAGATATGAATTGCTTATGAAACAATAGGCATTTATGTGGTCTGCATCAATGGGTGAATAATTTGTATTCATTTATGACTCCTTTTAAATTTTTATAATTCAGCGAGCATCCAGTGTTTCTTTTCTTTCCTACATATTAATTTTTCCTAACGTTTGTTAGTTTAAAGTTTTGTGAATGCTGAATGCTACGCCCCATGCTCTTCTTTTCCCACCACCTCCTACACGGTTGTTCAAATACACTTGTATACTATCTCCAGCGAGCTTGTGTTATGCAGGGGTTACTTCTATGCTTAGGCTAAACTTGCAGGAATAACCTCAGCTCCAGCTTATGAATTATCGTCACCATTATAATCTTGTTCGCTGTTGTCGTTGCTATCATAATCACTGTTGTCTCCGCTGGTACTATTGTTATTACCTAGATTAGATAGAAAATGGTCGTCTGGATTACGTCTAGTTGACTCAAAATTTTCTCTATATGCATATTTTCTGCCGTTTATCAGATCGTATCTTTTTCTGATACGTGTTTCTATCTTGGATGCTACCTTTTCGGGTAGATTATGTTTTTCTTTAACGGTGAGACACAAAGAATCAGTCATCATGTTCTCAATTTTTAGCATAATATCCTTGTCCATTATTCTTTTTGAATATTTATAAAAATTATCATTTTTATAAACCTTGATGTCCTTTGAACGTTTATGCTCAATTAAAATATCAGTAGGAGTATTTTCCTTAATGAAGTTATAAAAAGGTAAAAAGCTAAGCTCCTTCATTTTGAATATGCCATCTAATTGGTTAATTACGAACAGAGATGAAGAAAATATTGTTCCTCTAACATTCTGTCTGAGCATACATTCCAAAGCCACAGCGATACCTAAATAACCTAAATAGTTATCTGATGGTACTTTTGGGAAAACACATTCATACTCATAATTTGTACAATCCTCAATATCAAAGGTGACTTTAACCACTCCCCTTCCTGACTTTCGATCGAAGCTTGACTTACAGTGGCTGATTACCTTTCTTTTTTTTATAGCACCGTCGGTAATTTCATTACCTGCGTCTTTTAGATTTTCAAACATAATATGACCTCCTATTTTATTAATAAAATGGAGTACCCCAACTCTTATAGGTGAGATACTCCCGCTAAATTACTAATCCCAATTCTCTAACTCTTTTTTACAATCAGCTTCGTAGTGTTCTGAAAAGAGCTCTGCTAGTTCTTTTATATGACGCCTATCAATAGAGAAAATTTCCATCAACACATCATCAAAGTAGCCAGAAGGAACCCCACGCAGCATTTCAAGTTGCTTAAGTGCTTCTCGGGGAATTCGTTCTGGCTGGATGCATTTCGCAATTATAAAAGCGTGAAACAAGGAAAGAGGTATGTTGACTGAAAAACCATACCTGCAGAGCCACGACGTTATTTCAACTATTTCTGGCACTTTAAATTCTAGTGGAACTGCTCTTGCCAGTAGACCATAGTCAATTTTACTTATACCTTCGTTACAAGCTATCAGAACAACAAGGTCACGAGTTTCTTCAACAAACTTGGTAAGTAAGATGCTGATAGGGACTGTTTTGTCATGGTTTAGTTCATCAAAAAAAATAATATGTTTATTACTGTGAGGCCAACAAGGAGGATATCTGTATTTATTAAGCATTTTTTGAATATCCGCAACCTCGACCCTTGCGCAATCAATCGTTGAATTCTGGAAAGCACTCCAACCGTCGTGTAAACAATCTCTACAGGATGCAAAGAAACAACTTTTGAAATGAAAATAATAACATGCACATTTTACGCCATAGATTGGGAGCATCGAAGACTTCCCAATTCCTCTGAATCCACTACCAATGGCAACCCTTGGGGGGCTTTGAGTTGCTAATGTTCTCGCAAAGAACATTAATGTTTTTTTCTGACCTACAACGTCCTTAAATGACGTGGGCCATTGGTTAGGAAATGGTTGAGACTCAAGCGTTGCAACTTCCTTGCTAGATGGAATAAACCCCAAGGGTTCACCGTCTTCAGTTGTCCCCGAATTCGCTAAAGTGGAGCTATATCCTTGTAATTTTTCGAAAACTTTATTCTGAAAGTGAACGGAACGTGAGATCATGTGCCACCTCCATTTTTTTCACTTCTTGAAGTAATATGGGTGGAAAAGAATAAACCTTTCTTTTGCTGCTACCCTCACATGTGTAGGGAAGATAACCCGAAGACTCCAGCGGTATTAGTGCTTCATGAAGTTTTGTCGAGGACCAATCGGTGTGCCCTAATAACCCCTCGCGGTCAAAAGTACTATTATGTTTGTATTTACTTTGGATCACTTTCAAAATTTCTATAGAGTTTCTTTGGAACTGGTTGACTGAGAATTTCACCTCCGATATCAAACTAAAGACCTTCTTGAAGTCATCTAGCGTAGCTTCAAATATCTTAACTCCAAAGAGGTCTTCTTTTGGCTCCAGCATAAATCTTTTGAGTAAGACATAAGTTGGCAGAAATTTTAAAACAGTGGAGATAAGGTCTTGGAGCGTTGTTGTCTCATCGTTCCTTAAATACTTATTAATCTCCTCCGCATAGGTAACAATACACGGATCAGCACCCTCTATGTCTGTAAATAATTTGTTCCATTCTTCAAAGATCTCTGCACTTCCTTTTTGGGAGAAGAATTGAGGATAATCAGTCGGCTTGTTTGAAGCAAGAAAAGGTGGCTTTTCAAACTTTGTAGGATTTAATACAATATCTAAATTTGTCCCTGTTATGTGATAGGGCGTAAGAGATATAGAGACTACAGGTGTGTTCCTCTCTAAACCGTCTGGAAAACCCCAACACATTTTTTGCCGTTCGACTATATAGTCTAAAAGTTTGATGTCCGACGAATTATAGAAGACAAGGCATCCACTCTTTTTAAGGGCATCGTCAGTACAATCACCATAGGCCTCCTCTACGTACTCTTTTGGGAACAACTTTAAAAACTGCCGAAAGTCTCTGGAAAAAGGAATAGAGACATCGCTGATCACTATGTTTGTGGCAAGCTGGAGATAGTATCTTTTAAGTTGTTTAATTTCTGGATGATCATGGTGCTCAGCATCTATTTTATTGGCATAACTCCCCCAAATTGTAGAGAATCCGGTTAATAACGAGATAAACGCATTTTCTCTGTTTATACCCTTGAGGTGCAGACTTTTAATGTCTTCCCCAAGCATACTTTCAAGGTCATTAGTAAGTTTCAAACGATTGTTCATAAAATCCTCCTGTTGGATAAGAATAGAAAATTTGACCCAAATCCTCCAAACTTGTTAATCTAAATTTCTGAACACTCTTTTCTGTTGTGAATATTAGCCATTTTTTATTATTCACCCGAATTTGAAAATTGTTA